>Ga0247839_1000792_pt1 | contig 55458 bp, 72 predicted proteins | sample LaCruzMarch2015__6_FD_192405 | JGI IMG/M metagenome (GOLD analysis project Ga0247839, IMG submission 192405) | Freshwater microbial communities from meromictic Lake La Cruz, Castile-La Mancha, Spain - LaCruzMarch2015_16m | ecosystem: Environmental > Aquatic > Freshwater > Lake | place: Spain...
GCTATTGTAAGTGTATTAGTCCTCTCAGGATGTATGTGAAAGAATGATAAGATGACACAACAGGATAAGATGGAGAAAGAAACTATTGAACAGAAAGAAGCTATGATGAAACAGGAAGCTATGGAGAAAAATGATACTATGATGAAAAAAGATGATTCTATGATGGATAGCGATAAAATGATGAAAGATGATTCAGCTATGATGAAAAAGGATGATGCAATGGTCCAAGATGATGCTATGATGAAAAAAGATACAATGGTTGTGGCTGGTTCATACACGACGTATTCAGCTTCTGCTGTGACTGCAGCTCTTGCTGCCAAGAAAAATGTGGTTCTTTTCTTCCATGCTACTTGGTGCCCTACCTGTAAAGCTGCTGATACAAGTTTTAAGAAAGAAACTCCTCCTGCAAATACTGTTGTATTCAAGGTTGACTATGATACAAACAAGGATCTCAGGTCGAAATATTGAGTTACTTATCAACATACATTTGTATCTCTAAATGCTGATGAGACACTGAAGAAGAAATCAAGTTGAGCAAAGAGTTTTGCTGAACTCGCAGAATTGAATTAATTTTTTACAGGAGTCTCTCAAATACCCCCACATCTTGGGGGTTTTTGTATATTATGTATTATACATATTTTTTATTTTGTATTACTCCAGTCAACAATAATTTGTACAGGTTTTCGTCAAAAATAAGGGGAGGGAAAGTCTCGATATTTTCAAGTAATTACTATAATCGTCATTGGTATAGAGATTTTTATTTTTTATTTTTTTTGTATGAGAAAACTCGTTATTTGTTCACTTGCTATTGTAAGTGTATTAGTCCTCTCAGGATGTATGTCAAAGAATGACAAGATGGAGCAACAGGATAAGATGGAGAAAGAAACTATGGAGCAGAAAGAAGCTATGATGAAGCAGGAAGCTATGGACAAAGATGCCATGATGAGAAAAGATGAAGGTGTTATGGTCGGGGGTTCTATGATGGTAGCCAGCAAGGATATTGTCGACAATGCTGTTGGCTCTAGTGACCACACGACTCTCGTTGCTGCTGTGACAGCTGCTGGTCTCGTAGAAACACTTAAGAGTACTGGTCCATTCACAGTATTTGCTCCGACAAATGCTGCTTTTGGTAAACTCCCTACAGGAACAGTTGAGACTCTCGTGAAGCCTGAAAATAAAGCTCAGCTCACAAATATCCTCACATACCACGTCGTACCTGGTCGATATACTTCTCGTGATATCACAGAAGGTATGAAACTCAAGACTGTTCAGGGCGAAGAACTCACATTTTCTATGAAAGATGGTAAGTGGTGGATTAATGGTAGTTCATACATCGAAATCGCGGATGTAATCTCTAGCAATGGTGTTACATTTGTCGTTGACTCAGTATTGATGCCAAAGAAATAATATTTTTGCTCGTGAAATAAATCCCTCCAAATGGAGGGATTTATTTTTTATTTTATTTCAATAGAATGATAGTACTTATTTCTAATTTTTTTATGAAAAACATTATTGTCCCTATTCTTCTCGTTACAAGTATGGTTATCTTATCTGGTTGTAGTCTGACGTGAGAGAAAGAGGACGCTATGAAACTCGAAGGCATGATGCCAAAAGAAGATAACAAGACAATCGATGCGATGATGAAAAAAACAGAGGGTGAAGATACTATGATGAAAAAAGATGCCAATGGTAGCACGATACAAGAAACAGAAAATAAGTGAACCCTACCAGAGGATAACGGTACGATGGAGGCGAAATAGTAGGATATTTTTTGCATTTTGGTGATTTTGAATAATCTTTCTCTATGCTTATAAAAAATATCAATGCTGATACAGTCGGTCAGGCTGTGACACTTTCTGGTTGGGTCGATAAAATTCGCTCTTCAGGGAAAATTGCTTTTATATCGCTTCGTGATGGCTCAGAATTTATCCAGTGCGTCATAGAAGAAAAACATATTGGAGAAGAGAATTTTTCTGAGATTGCTTCTCTCGGTCTTGAATCTTCATTGACGCTTACAGGTGAGATTTCCAAACATCCAAAAAAAGAAGAATACGAGCTTCAAGTTCGGTCTTTTCATGTCTATACTAATACGCATGATTACCCGATAGGGACAAAAGATGATCATGGTCCTGATTTTCTCTTTGACCATCGTCATCTCTATCTCCGATCTCAATCTCAGTGGGCGATACAGAGGATTCGTGATACTATTATTCATGCGACGTATGACTGGATGCGCGATCACGATGTGCTCAAGATAGACGCTCCTATTTTCACACCGAGTGCGTGTGAAGGGACGACAGAGCTCTATGAGGTCGAGCATGTCAATGGTGAGAAGATGTACCTCAGTCAGTCTGGTCAGCTCTATATCGAAGCCGCTATCGCCGCGCATGGAAGGGTGTTTGATTTTGGTCCAGTATTTCGAGCTGAGCACAGTAAAACTCGTCGTCATCTCAATGAATTTTGGATGATGGATGCAGAATTTGCTTTTATCCAACAGGATGAAAATATGGAACTTCAAGAATCTCTCATGTATGCAATCATTCAAGAAGTTCTCAGGAAAAATCGTCGTGAACTTGCTCTTCTCGGACGTGATGTGGCACCGCTGGAAGCTATCAAACTCCCATTTGTTCGTATGACGCATGCTGAATGGATAGACGACCTCATAGCAAAAGGTTTCGACGTCAAACAGGGTGATGATATCGGTTCTGATATTGAGATGCAGTACATGGAAAAAGTCACGCAACCAATTTTTGTGACACATTTTCCGATAGGTATCAAAGCATTTTACACAAAAGAAGATCCTGCAAAACCTGGCTTTGCCCTCTGTGCTGATCTCCTCGCTCCTGAGGGGTGTGGTGAGATCATTGGCTGAGCGACTCGTGAAGATAACTACGATAAACTCCTCGCGAAAATCAATGAACATAAGCTCCCCGTTGAACAATTCGAATGGTATCTTGATCTCCGAAAATATGGCGGTGTCCCACACGCTGGCTTTGGCTATGGTCTCGAGCGTATCGTCCGATGGCTCTGCGGACTCCATCATATCCGTGAGACCATCCCGTTCCCACGGTATGCAAATAGGATTAGACCGTAAGAAAACGTGGAAAAACTTCGCATTACTTCGTCAATTCAATTTTTTTCATCAGTCATTTACATATCAGTAAACTCCTTCTTCGAAAAATCTCTTTCATCGTACTGCTTGTTTTTATACGTTTTCTATCTACTTTATTAAGTTCTCCAGAAGGAATCTCATAACCTTCTTCATCCTCTTCCAGTGTCGTGATGGATTTTTGTAGAGTCGATAGAGCCATTCGCCACCGAAACGTTGGAAAAATGCGGGAGCTGGTTGTCGAAACCCTGTAATGAGATCAATAGAACCACCAACACCTATACAGAGTCCACACTGAGGATATTTTTGTATGAGCTCAGCAAGGAGCTTTTCTTGTTTTCCATTGCCATGTGTGGCAAAGATGATGCCGTGTTCTGGTAATTTTTCTGGTACAGTATCACTGATGATGACTGAGCAAATAATTCATGGATATTTTGATTCGAGCGTTGACTGTATTATGTGTTGTGATGCTTTCTTTGCCCGGTCTCATGAGCTATCACCTGTAACCTCTGGATCGACAATAGTGACAGGGCTATTCATCTCGACTGCATATTCTAAGAGATCGCGAGTGAGACGTGATCCAGTAATTCTCTCGCCATATTTCTCTACAAAAGCAGGATTGTGAATAATGGCCTTTAGACACCAGAAAGGAAAGAGAACAACTTTTCTTATGTGTGAAAATAATGAACGTGTTTTCGCCTGGATTCCGGATCGCAGATTTCCCTGACTTCGTCAATGAAAATCTTTGTCCGGAATGACGGAATCATCTGTGATTTGATACGCGACAAAAATTCCTGCACCGTCAGGGAGAGCGACATCAGCATTTTTGAGGACATTTAAGAGTTCTATATCTCTCGATGCTTCATAGAGCATCTCAGGATTTGGAGTGACGACGAGCGTGGAGACCTTTCTATTTTTCAATGTTTCCAAGCATTCACTATATGTACCTTTGTAAAAATTAATACCGAGGAGATTCATTGTGTGATTTTATCCACTTTATCTCATTGGCAAAATAATTGTTTTTAATCTGTTTCTCTTCGTACTTTTTCTGAAAAAAGTACCAAAATCATTTAGGGGACAAAAACTCGGCCAGTTTTATCATCTTACAATTCTGTATTCTTGGACCTTAAACAGTTTGTCCCCTAAAAACCTATCTCAATTTTCATGTTGGTAAAAATATTTTGTATAACGAATAAAACCTATTAAACTCATTAAACCTATTAAACTTTGATTTTTTATGTATTTATTTCTCGATACCGAAACACATCACGTAGATAATCCGATTATGATTCAGTTGGCATACAAGCCCGATGATCGTCTTGAATATTTCTCAGCGCTCTATGGTACTGGCGGTGTCCCACTGGATTTCGGTTCTATGTCAGTACATCATATCACTGAATCTGAGATAGCAGGGAAGCCAATGTTTGAAGAAACACCAGATAAAGATGCCCTGCAAAAAATTCTCGAAACCTACACGCTCGTCGCCCATAATGCGAGCTATGACGTGGATGTGCTCGAACGGCGCTGACTCGAAGTAACAGCGCCTATTTGTACACTTCGCTTATCACGATACCTTCTTCCAGAAATTGATCAACATAAGCTCCAGTATCTCCGCTATTATCTCGGTATTGAATTTGCAGAAAAACCACAGACACATGACGCGCTCGGTGATGTCCTCGTCCTCGAAAAAGTTTTCTACAAACTTCATGAGTTATTGAAAGCTCGGGAGTCACAAAAAGACGAACAGGAGCTCCGAAATATGATGATAGAAATCTCGTCTCATCCATCGATTCTCTATATGTGCAAATTTGGAAAATATAAAAATACCCTCTGGGCAGACGTACCACAGGACTATCTCGACTGGGTCGTCAATAAATCAGACTTTACGGATGAGGACGTACTCTATACGGCGAGGTATTATTTAGGAAATAATTAATTCTTTTATGGATTTTTGATCAGATATGACTGTACTTGGTTTTATTTCTATTTCTTCAGATTACATATTTTTTGCATGATGATTTTTTGTGATTTTTTACTGTTGGAAAAGACGAGAATTTCTTGCTTATAAAATTCAAAAAGCGTTTCCTCAACCATCAGACTATTATAGAGAGATCGGTTTTTCCATTCTGACTTTGTTCATTTATTGATTTTTTGGCTGGTTACTTTTCTGATCTCCACTGAAAGAATATTCTATGGTTTATGATAATATTTCAGATTTTCCTCTCTGGTATTTTTTCGCGAGTTTGTGAATACTTATCGTGTATCATGATACTTATTTTTACTGGGCTCACAGATTTCTTCATACTCGATTTATGATGAGACATGCTCATCTCATACATCATCTTTCTCACAATCCATCTCCATGGGCAGCCCATTCATTTCATCCACTTGAAGCTATCGTAGAGGCGGGAGTTCTGTTGTCTGCTGCATTTATTTTCCCTTTGCATCCCTATGTAGCATTGTTGTTTTTTGTTTGGATGACTTTCTTTAATGTCCTAGGACACACAGGTTATGATATTCTGCCATTTTGAAATCAGAAACACTGGTTTTGGAAGTGGTGGAATAGCCCGAGAGATCATAATTTACACCATTCTTCTGGGAAGTGAAACTATGGTCTTTATTTCCGATTTTGGGATAAAATGATGGGGACGTATGTAGAGCGTTCCTCGAAAGAAGTGTAAACAAGAGTTTTTATGAAGATTAGTGATTGTGCTGATCGAAACTAAAAATATGTGTATCTTCTGGTGCTGAATCATCTGAGAGTAATAATAATTCAGAATTACCAAAGTGAAACATCGTCAATACTTCCCTCCAATCTAAATTGTAGTAGGCAGCATAGAGCATTTTTCCAAAGTCACTATGTGTGACGAGTAACACTGTCTGATTCTTGTGGTTTTCTAGCATATATTCAAGAACTTTTTTGGCTCTATCTAGAGCCATAGGAAACGTCTCACCACCAGAAGGCGAGAGAAAATAGGTGATAGTCTCTGTTTTGATAATATCAGGTCCGCAGAGAGTCTCAATATCTCTCATATATTGGCCAGTCATAACTCCGAAATCGCGTTCGATGAGTCAATCAAGTTTTTCTGGTGGAGGCATTCCTGATGCATCGGTAATTGTTTTCGCTGTTATGTATGCTCGCTCTAGAGGAGAGGAATATACTGTATCAAATACTATACTGTGATCAATTATTTTTTGAGCTAATTCTTTGGCTTGCGCTCGGCCAATATCAGTCAGATGGGTATCTCGATGGCCATTAAGCACTCAAGTTGCATTGTCTTCATCTTGCCCATGTCTAGCTAGATATATTTTGGTCATATTTGATTATAAAAACCAGTAATTAATAATCCCCGCCATAGTTATAAGAGTCATAAATATTGTATTTATAAACATCCCAATTTGCCCGGCTTGCCGAAAACATTTCCATGTTGAATAGAGCCAAAATGGTTGAGCGAGTAGGTTCAAAATAAGTCCAAACTCTGGATACTTGAGTGATGTCGCTAGCTGTGCTCCGAGAGTCAATGCGGGAAGGAAAATTTGGATCAGAATGTTAAATATCTTCTCTTTGGTCATAGTATATTTAATCGGTAAATCTAAATGTCCTCATCATCATATCGCCCAGCGGGTCGTAGTCGTCATTCTCAACGCTGACGATATTGAGAGCTACTGGATCTAGAGCAGGGATATATCAATCATCTTGTAAAAAATCTATAGTAAAAATCTTATCATTCTTGAGTAAAATGTATGAGTATCCTCCGGGTGCTTGCTTCGGAACTTCTTCAAACTTGCATCGCAAGGTTTCTAGAAGCTCTGCATTATTAAAGTTTTCTGGTAATTGATAGATATTTAATCTTTTGATATTTGGACAATTTTTCCATCTTTTCTCAATACTATCGAGTGTCTCATCTTCTGTGTTTTCTGAAACTGATATGTCGATACTTCGAATCCCCATAAAACATAATTGATTATTTGCTTCACATGTTCCATTTCAAAATCAGACAGAGCGTCTCTCTGGATATTCGGTCACAGTAAAATATGAGGGATATTCAATTTTGAACCCTTCTTTTTCATTTTTATACGTTTTGATAATATCTTGTCAGGGGGTATTTTTTTCTTCAACAGGTCATTGAATAACTTCCTTCTGCGTACAGCTAGAGAGGAGAAATACTCATGAGAGGAGTGTATAGATGATAATTTTATTCATAGAATATATTTTCATAGAGTATCTTTGAAATAATTCTTTTTGCAATGTTGTGTATTGATCTTATAAATCAATTATCTACCATGATATCATGGATACTTGAGAAATAATACATTCTTGGATTCAGAACATATCTGATAAACCCAAATACCTCGTCTTCAATTAGCCGAAATGATAATTTTAGACAAATCTATCGCAGGATGGATTCACTATTTTCAGACAACTTACTTCAAGACTTCTTCTTTTTCAGAACTATAAAAGTTACTAGTATAAAAATAATAATTGAAGGAATAAAGTAATTGAGTAGTGGGGCATCTAGCTCGTCATCAAGTACCTTTTTTGTGTCACTTCACTCTATTTTTTCCATAAATTCACTCAGTGAAACCTCATCTCCATCAATATCAATCAGATCATTTTCAAAGGGGTAAGTTGTGACAGAACATCCCGAATTTATAGCATCATACATTTTTTCTTTTTTTTCGAGGAATATCACATATTTTTTATCGTCCACAACAATGCCATAAGCACACATACCATTCCAGCTATTTACAGTGATTTCACTTTGTCCGACATCTCCTTTGAATACTTTGATCACGTTGACCTTGATAGATTCTGGTTCTATCCCAGGAGAATAATCAGTTCTTTGTCCGAGAATGATGATATCAGATTTTTCTACTGTTTCTCGCAGATTGAGTGTTGTAGAGCATGGTTCACATGCGAATACAACTGTTGAAATCGTGAAATAAAAAAGTAATAATCCTGCAATAAAAGTTGTCTTCTTCATGAATTTTTTGATGAAAAATGATGGTCAATTAATCCCCGAGGAGATTTGATAAGCATGAAAATAATCATAATAATTCTATTGTTTTCCCAGAGAATTCAACAAAATGACCAATATGCTCGAACCCTGGATTTCCACACCCTCCGACCTCGCTTCGTCCTCAATGGGGGACTACGCAAAGGCAAGCAAGCCCAAAATCCTCGTGATTTACTGACCGACAGCGTGTGGTAAGACCGCGCTCACGATAGAGCTTGCAAAAAAATACGATGGGGAAGTGGTGAATGCTGATTCCAGACAGATATATCGAGGGATGGATATCGGGACAGGAAAGATTCGTCCAGAAGAGATGGAGTGAATCCCTCATCATATGCTCGATATTCGTGATATTACAGAGCTGTACTGAGTTGGAGAGTTTGCTCCAGAAGCGAGGAGAATCATTGCTGAGATTCACGCTCGATGAAAACTTCCGATTCTCTCGGGAGGCACGGGGCTTTTTATCGATTCCGTCGTGGGAAATTTTACAATCCCTGAAGTAAAAGCAGATTGGGGCTATCGTGACGAACTTGAAAAATTCAGATTAGAGCAAGGCAATGAAGCACTCTGGGAAAAACTCAACGCAGTAGATCCAGCGTATGCGAGTGAGCTCGATCCGAGAAACTATCGCTATGTGATTCGTGGACTCGAGATATGGAAAGCAACAGGACAATCAAAAAAAGTACTCGGACAAAAAACAGAGAGTCCGTATGATTTTCTCCGTATCACACCGTATGATGGAGATCGAGAAAAACTGTATGAGACAATTAATGAGAGAGTCGAAGAGATGTTTCGCACAGGTCTTCTTGAAGAGGTGAGTGCATTGCTAAAAAAATATGAGTACGGGAATATGATTCTGTCATCCTCGGGCAACTGAGTGAAAGCGAAGCGTCACGAAGTTGAACCGGGGATCCAGGTGAATAACTACGCAAAACGTGTAAATATTTCTCAAGGAAATGATAATTGACCTGGATTCCGGGTCGCAGATGTCCCTGCTACAAACTATTCAACGGATGGATCCTCGGATCAAGTCCGAGGATGACGAATGGTGGATAACTTTTCCGCTTTGCCTGGAATGACGGAAATAGAATTATTGGGAAAACTCCCTGGACTCAATGCCATCGGTTACCGAGAAATTCTTCCGTATCTCGCCTGAGAATCTTCTCTTGAAAAGACGATAGAGCTCGTCCAGCAAAATAGTCGGAATTATGCCAAGAGGCAACTGACATGGTTTAGGCGCTATGATTCTAGAGAGAAAAAAGAATAAAGAAGAGATAAGAAATGCGGATTAATATTATAAAAAATCCCCTACCATTGGTAGGGGATTTAATATAAATGAGTTATAAACTATATGCCTGCAACGATTTCTCGGATAGCAGTGATGGTGAGGATGAGATCATCCTGTCCTCTTTCAATTGCTTTATCTTCGAGATTATCGAGTTTTTCACTGATTTTAGCTTTCCATGCATCCTTTTCAGCTTGAGGTTTTGCTTTAATGGTATCCAGTTTACTTTCTAGTTGCGTCTTGAGAGTATTGAGCATTGTAGCAAATTTGGTTTCACGAAGTGTCTTTATGTTTTCACGGAGAGCTTCACGAGAAGCTTTTGCTTCTGCCTTGCATTCAGCCTTGATAGTTTCTTTCTCTGTGTCAGTTGTCGCTGCATCGAGACGAGTCTTGCATTCTGTCTTTGCCTCTTTTATATCATCACGATGTTCTTTGCGGAAATCTTTGATTTCACCTCGTGTCTCTTGTCTCATCTCACGACGCATCTCACGACGTTCTTGTCTCATCTCACGACGAGTTTCTCCAGTAGTTGTACCGGTATTGCCAGTCGTATCAGCCCATGCAGAACTGGCGATGAGGATAGTGGCAAGTATTGCAGTCGAAAGTGCTTTTTTCATAGATTTATTGGTTAAGAATAAGCTCACGTATACTAAGTGTTTTCTGTTTTCACACAAACACATCACTCTTCTCTTTTTATCTTCTTTCAGTCTCCTCCTATACAAAACAAGTTTTCAGCAATACACGAGACAGAGTTCACAGATTCTTCACAAAAAGATGAAATACTTTTAAAAAATCCCGTATGAGCTTATTTCCACTGAAAATTTTCACTGACATCACTGCCAATTCTTTTGACTCCGTGGGCTCAAAAGCTATCACGCATGGCTTGGATGAGATTGGTAGGAAGCTTGTCACTCGTCCTTGTCATCATGTAGTGATAACTACTCGAGAGAACTGGTGTGGGAGTGTTGGAGTTATTGAGTACTTCTTTTGCCTCAGAGAGCAATGCTTCAATATCTGTTGATTCCGTATCAGAAACTTTTCCTGCTCTGTAAAACTCTGGAAGCGCTCTCAACATCTCACTACGTATGATACATCATCATTGCCAAATACGAAGTACTTCCTGGATATCGATTCCCCAATTCCACTCTGTTTCTGCGACGAGGATGAGCTCGATTCACTGGAGGTATGAAGCAAGATAGGTCGTCTTGAGAGCTTGTTTGAGGAGTATAGTATTCTGTGGCTTTCATACTATAGGTGTTTTCGTGGGGAGGTTTGCTTGTTCTTGGCGACCAGAGAGCCACCTGGCAAAGAGAGATTCTGCTATGGAAGGGATAGATACACCCAGTTTCAAAGCAGCTTCTACCGTCCAGCCACCAGTTCATTTACTCCCCGCGATATCGCTGATTTTCGCGAGTAAATCAGCTCCGTCAGTATCTTTTGTACCGAGAATATCCACGGTGATATCGAGGAGAAAACTCTTCAGGAGACCCGTATTGAGTTCTTGAAATGTTTTTTGAATCTCAGATTGAGGCATATCTGAAGATCGCAGCATATCATAGACTTCAGCAATGCCTTGCATGAGAGCGTATTCGATACCATTGTGTACCATTTTGACAAAATTCCCTGCGGCTGCTTTTCCTACGTAGGTGACACAGGGATTACCTGAGAAATCCTTTGCAGCGATTTTTTCGAGCAACGGGAGCATTCTTGTGACAGATGTTTCTTCACCCCCAGGCATCAGAGAAGGACCAAGGCGTGCACCTTCAGAACCACCAGAGATACCGCACCCAACCCAATGAATACCATGTTTGAGGGCTTCCGTCTGATGGGCAATAGTCGTATCCCAGTGAGCATTTCCGAAATCCCAGATGGCATCTTCTGGCGTGAGGAGTGAGAAGAGTTCGTGAGCGACTTCATCGGTCACTTTTCCAGCAGGGACGAGGAGAATGATATTGCGAGGAGTTTCTACACGAGAAACGAGCTCTGCGATTGATGTCGCTTTTTCTACAGCATCCCCCAATTCTGTCTGGAGTTCATCGACTTTTTCGATGGTACGATTCCATACGACGATAGATTCGTTACGTGAGACGATATTGCGGACGAGATTTTCGCCCATAGTGCCGAGTCCGATAAGTCCGAGGTGAGTCATAATGATTTTGAGTTATACTCCTATTCTTCTGAAACTCATAAAAAAGCAATAAAAAAAACCCCGCCGTGGCGGGGTTTTGAAATTATCAGAAATTATTGGTCTTTGTTTGTACGCATCCTGTAGACATAGATACCAGTTCCGAGAGCGACTGCTATCATCATGAGGATGATAGAGGCAGGACCTGATTTTACTGTTGTAGCTGCATTAAGTGAATAAGGAGGAAATTCATAGTCACTTGCTGCATTGAAAGGAAGAGCATCTTCTACTTCTGCGGGATCAAAGGGGAGATTGATATTGATATCACCATTGCTGGCTTCTCCTGATGCAAGAGGTGCCGAGTAGAGTACAGGTACTTCGCCTGACATAGATTGTCCTCCTGTGACATTGTCTGGGAGAACTTGTGCGAAAGACATGCTAGAGATGATGCTTGCGATGAGAATAAGTGTGTACTTTTTCATAAATTTTATAATACACAGATAATCTAATCTATATTTGCTTTCTTTTCAAACAAAAAGAATAGAAAAATGTCTCAAAACTACTTGCAGAATATATAAATCATGTTGAAATACCTATTTTTTGAGATACAGCTCTATATCTTTGCGTATTTCATAGATTTTTTCGAGATCCATGATGGAAGCGAGTTTGAGGTCGGGTATGCCTGATTGTCGGACGCCATAGACTTCTCCAGGACCACGAAGCTGCATATCAATCTCTGATATTTCAAATCCATCATTGGTTTTTTCGAGCGCTCGAAGTCGCTCAGCATTGTTTTTCTCAGAGAGGAGGTAGCAGTATGACTGTGCATTACCACGCCCGACGCGTCCCCGAAACTGATGCAGTTGTGAGAGTCAAAACCTATCAGCATTTTCTATACAGATAACAGTGGCATTTGGATTATCAACTCCGACTTCTACTACAGAGGTGGATGAGAGTATATCATAGTGACCAGCTATGAAATCACTCATAATTGTTTCCTTTTCATCAGCGGACATGCGTCCATGGAGGATGCCTATAGCACGATGTGGAAAAAGCATCCCGAGTTTCTCAGCCGTTTCATGGACTGAGACAGCATCTATAGCATCACTTTGTTCTACGAGAGGAGATATCCAATAGGCCTGATGACCATTTTGTAGCTGTGATTCTATCCATGCATACGCTTCGTGTTCATGGGCTGGAGTGACAATTTTTGTCTGAATAGGTTTACGATTGGCAGGATATTCACGGATGAGAGAGATATCCTGATTTCCATAGAGTGCCATAGAGAGTGTACGAGGTATAGGTGTCGCAGTCATCATGAGGACGTGCGGAACCGTACGCGTGTCAAACGTTAAATGTTCGACGTTAAGCGTTTCGGCAACTATTGCATCTTTATCTGATCAACTTTTAACATGTAACGTTCAATCTTTAATGTGTGATACATACTCTGTTAATTTTTCACGCTGTTCGACGCCAAATCGGTGCTGTTCATCGATGATGACGTACGAGAGGTGTTTATAGGATACATCTTCTTGTATGAGAGCATGTGTACCGACAACCACAGACAATTCGCCTGACTGGAGAGCTGTTTTGATGTCTTTTTTTTCTTTTGTTTTGAGACTTCAGAGTAAGAGGGCAGAGGTAATACCATATGGTTCGAGGAATTCTTTGAGTTTCTTTGCGACTTGTGTAGCGAGGATAGTCGTCGGTGCCATATAAGCTACTTGTCAGCCAGATCACCTGATCCAGTGAAGGAGGGAGAGAAACGCGACAATAGTTTTCCCTGTACCGACATCACCCTGGAGTAATCGCTGCATACAGATATCTCTCTCCATATCTTTGAGTATTTCAAAGAGAGTAATCTTTTGATGATTGGTGAGAGGAAAGGGGAGTGTTGCAATTATTTCCTTCATAAAATCAGTATCGAGTGGTACTCATCGCACATGTCCTATGCTTGCTTCCTGGATGATTTTTTTTCTCTGAAGTGCTCTATATTGGAGCTCAAAGAGTTCTTCGTAAGCGAGCTCATGCTTTGCCAGCTCATAAGTTTCTAGTGTCTCAGGTGCATGGAGGGCACGGATATTTTCTATTCTTGGACGATGTTTCCGTATATCTCGTATTTCTTCTGGCAATACTTCAGGCAGAATTTTTAGGTGTTCAAAGAGGAGAGGGATTTTCTCACGAAACCATTTCGTATTAATGCCTTGGATTTCCATATAAATAGGCAAATACGCTTGGCGCTTTGTGTCATAGAGCTCGATGTCAGGTTGAGGAAAAGAGAGTTTTCCGTATTCGTATTTTGGTTTTCCATGGATGATGATCGTATCTCCTGGTTTGATGGGTTGCTTGAAAAAGGGTGTATGGAAAAAGACGCATTCTGAGGACATGCCATTTTTATCGACGACGAGAAATTTTGTCAGCTTTTTTTGAAATCGTGTTTGTTCTTGGAGGATATTGATGAGTGTGACCTTGATCGTATTTTTTTCCTGAATATTTACATAAGCGAAAGAATCGATGACATCAGCAGTATTTTCGATATCCCGAGGGAAAAAGAGAAGTAAATCCTCGACAGTTTCTATCCCTCAACGAGCCAATCTCTGGATATAACTCTCTGTCGTATGAAGAAGCGTTTTCGTCAACCGCATAAGGTTTGATTTTGACTTTGGAAATTGCTACAATTGTAGTACTTTTCCTCCCTATGACAATCAAAAAAAAGATTCCTCAAGATACTTCAAATGAAGATGATTATTATGTGCTAGAAAAACAGAGAATCGCAGAAGAGGCGAAAAAAGCTCACAGAATTCACGAAGAAGATATCCAGACGCATCTGACAGCTATGATACCATATTATGATGACGCAAATACAGAAGAGAGACGGCTTCTCCTCCTCGTGAATAGTCTCCTCATTCATAGATTCGAAGAAGTAGGCATGGTGTATTGGTGAATATTTCGTCAAAATCCTCACGAAATACGTGAGTATGCTGATTTATTTTGAGCAGATGTCACACCTGCAGATATGGATGCTATGATTGCATTTCTCGAAAACAAAAAAGAAGAATCAGAGAATATGGTTGAGATGGGTTTCGATGAAGATGGAGAAGAAGACCCTTCGTCCAGCTCAGGATGAGATACCGAATATGGTGAAAATGAAGGAAATGAAGAGAAGGAGGAGGATGAAAAATGGAGAGAAGAATAAAAATTTGCTCCGAGACGAACTTTTCATACAATCCCTGCACGTGGTGAGTTACCCAAGTGGCTGAAGGGGCGGGATTGCTAATCCTGTAGGGTGGCCAAAAGCCGCCGCGAGGGTTCAAATCCCTCACTCACCGCCATTGTACATCGGCGAAAAATACTAAATATAAAAGACTAAAGGCCAAGAATGGACTTTGAAGATATATTTTTTACAAAATCATTTCTTAGTTTTTTCTCCTTAGTATTTAGCGTTAATAATACGGACCCATAGCTTTCGCCACAGCGAATTAGAGCATTTGGCTCATAATCCGCCTAGGCGGATCCCTGGTTCTCTCTAGTAAGATGATTCTCTATGTTTACTGTCTATGTTATCAAAAGTACTGAGTGATTCAGATATATCGGACAGACTCAAGATATAGAGAAGCGTTTGACAGAACATAATGCTCATATGCATTATTGGACAACGCGAGGAAATGGATGGAGGTTAGTTTATTCAGAAGAATATTTGACGAGGTCAGAAGCTATGAAACGGGAAAAATTCTTGAAAACTTGAAAATGACGAGAGTTTCTAGATACTGTCGTGTACATGGACCCATAGCTCAGGGGTTAGAGCAGTTGGCTCATAACCAATTGGTCCCTGGTTCGATCCCAGGTGGGTCCACCAAATTAAAAATCTATCAAAATCATTGACAAAGTTGTAGAGAGTATACACTGATATGAGTTTTGCTGACTTTCGAAAAATCCCTTGCCAACAAAACTCACATTTATGTGTTTATTTCTTTTTCATTTTTTTATGAATCAGTCTTGAATTTCAGGTAGTGGCTTGGGTAGTCGGGAGCGGAGAGTTTGAGAAGCAGTGAGTCATTTCTGACCAGATGCTACAAGAGTGGATGTTCATAGAGTTTTAGGTTTGGTAAAGGAGTGATTGACTTTTGATCAAATACTAGATGCCATGCCAAGAAATACATGAATTGGATTTACGTGAGAACTAGATTCTTCTCCTAGCTGGGGAGGCATTGGCTCAGTTGAATAGATTTTCTTCTAGAATTTTTCTGAAATTCTCTACAATGCACGCATGCAGTGTATTCTTACTATTTTAGATGGATTTGGTATCAATACTGAATCCGAACTCGATGATGCTATACATCAAGCAGGACATCCTGTATTTCAGAAACTCTTCTCAGAACCCCATGCAAAACTCTGGACGCATGGATGATGTGTCGGACTCCCTGATGGTCAAATGGGAGGAAGTGAAGTAGGTCATCTGACGATAGGGGCGGGGAGAGTGTGTCCACAGACACTTGTGCGAGTCGATGCGCTCTGTCAGTGAGACATCCAGAATCATCCTGAATACGCTACGATGATAGAGTATATGAAGACACACAATAGGCGACTTCATATCTTTATGGTGCTGAGTGATGGAGGAGTGCATTCGCATATTTCACACCTTCAATCACTTCTCAAAGTACTTCCAGAAGATATCGATATCCACCTGCACGTTGCGTCTGACGGTCGCGATACACCTACCCAGTCTCTCCCGATTTATCTCCAGATGCTGAAATCTGAGAGAGACTCAGGCAGGATACATATCTCCACTCTTTGTGGTCGATATTTTACTTTTGATCGTGCTGATAATTGGGATAGGATCGAGAAGGCATATTCAGTGATGACTCAGATTGATAGAAGCTCGTGTCCCGATAGTGCTCAGATATTTGATATAGTACAAAAAAGATATGAGGTAGGAGTTATCGATGAACATCATGAGCCAATAGCGTTTTCCGATGGGCGAGGAATTACTGACGGTGATGCTGTCTGGTGTCTGAATTTCCGTGCTGATAGATGTAGAGAAATAACGCAGGTATTTTCTGAGGAGGACTTCACAGGTTTCTCACGAAAAAAACTCGATGTATTTTATATGGCTACTTGTCGGTATTATCCTGCGTATCAGGGGCATTTTCTCCTCGACGAGCTCGATATCCGAGATACCCTCCCAGAAGTTCTCTCAAAAGCAGGCAAGACACAACTCCATATCTCTGAAACGGACAAATTTATCCACGTGACAAAATTTCTCGCAGGACTTCGTTCTGAGCCATTTTCTGGTCAGGTAAACAAGGGTTTTACTTCGTACACTGGATGACCTTTTGCTGAAAAACCAGAGATGGAAGCCGATGAGATGTGTGACTACATTATTCAACAAGCAGAAAATTTTGATTTTACAGTGGTAAATTTTCCCAATGGTGACCTCGTAGGACATTGTGGAGATTTTGAAGCATGTAAAAAAGCTGTCTACAAGCTCGGAGATGTGACAGGACGACTGATAGAATATACTAAAACTCACGACATCACGATGATAGTAACAGCGGACCATGGAAACTGTGAACGGATGGGTACACCAGAAAATCCGGATACAGCTCATACGCAATTTCTTGTTCCATGCTGGATTATTCGTCATGGTGAAGTTGTCTCACCAAAAATTCTTGAATCAGATCTCACCGCTCTCGCTCCGACAGTGCTCGAGATTATGGGAATCAAAAAACCAGAGGTGATGACTTGAGTATCTCTTATTTAATATCTATTTTCTCATTATCTTTTCTATGTTTACCATTCAAAAACTCATAGCTCGTGAAGTCCTCGATTCTCGTGGAAATCCTACCGTCGAAGCAGAAGTAACTTTTACTGACGGATCATATGGCCACGCAATTGTTCCTTCATGAGCATCGACTGGTTCACACGAAGCACTTGAACTCCGTGATGGAGATAGTGCCAGATATCTGGGAAAAGGTGTCCTCAAAGCGGTTGCTTATGTGAATGGAGAAATTGCTGAAAAAGTCATCGGAAAAGAATTTGCTGACTTTCGATCACTCGATGCTTTCCTTATAGGGCTCGATGGTACTCCCAATAAATCACGACTTGGAGCCAATGCCATCCTCGCTACCTCTATGGCAGTCGTGTGCGCTTGTGCTCAATCAGAAAAACAAGAACTTTATCAGTTTATCTGAACTAATAACCAAAAACCAACTACTCAATACGAGCTTCCCATGCCCCTCATGAATATCATAAATGGTGGTGCTCATGCTGATAATCCTCTCGATATCCAAGAATGTATGATCGTGCCAGTTGGTGCTACAACGATGTCTGAGCGAGTCCGTATGGGTGCTGAAGTATTTCATCATCTCAAAAAAATTCTCAGCAAGCGTGGTCTCGCAACGAGTGTCGGTGATGAAGGCGGTTTTGCTCCGATGGTGAATTCGACTGATGATGCACTCGCAACTATTATTGAAGCCATCACATCTGCTGGATATACCACAGAACAAGTGAAAATCGCTCTCGATGTCGCCAGTACTGAATTTTTCAAAGATGGGAAATATCATCTCGCTGGAGAAAATAAAGTCCTCACGTCTGCTGAGATGGTGACCTACTACGAAGATCTCATGGCAAAATACCCAATTATCTCTATCGAAGATGGTATGTCAGAAGATGATATAGAGGGATGGAAACTCCTCACAGAACAACTCGGAGACAAAATCATGCTCGTGGGTGATGATCTCTTTGTGACGAATCCTACACGGCTCCAGGCGGGTATTGATGGAAAATATGGAAATAGCATTCTCATCAAACTCAATCAAATCGGTACAGTATCTGAAACTCTTGATGCCATCAATCTCGCTCATACAAACGGCATGAAAGCGATTATCTCTCATCGTTCTGGTGAAACAGAAGATACGTTTATTGCCGATCTCGCCGTCGGACTCAGCACGGGCTATATCAAGACTGGCTCACTCTCTCGTACTGATAGAATCGCAAAATATAACCGACTCATGAAAATAGAAGCAACCAAGTAACCATGTCTCACTTTCTTCTCAAATCAGAACCAAATTGTTTTAGTATCGATGACCTCGCTCGAGAAGGTCAGACTTCATGGACCGGCGTGAGAAATTATCAAGCGAGAAATATTCTGAGGGATGATATGAAAGTGGGAGATTTGTGTTTCTTTTACCACAGCAATTGTTGCCCTCCTGCTATTGTCGGAATCATGCGTGTCGCGAGTGAAGCGCTTCCCGATATGACAGCGCTCGATATCCATGATGAGCACTATGATCCCAAATCCACCCTCGAAAATCCTATATGGATAACGAGAACGATGGAATTTGTCGAAAAATTCAAAACACCAATTTCTCTCACAACCCTCAAAAATGATCCAGAATTATCTCACATGGTTGTTGCTCAAAAGGGTTCGAGATTGTCGGTGACGCCTGTGAGTGAGGAGCATGCAGAAAAAATATTTTGCAGCATTTCTCCATTGAAATTATCGAAATAGTTATACTATTCTTCCATGAATAAAAAGGGTATAAAAAGATATATCACGTATTTGTTTGTCGGGTTTCCGACGTTTCTCTTGGATATCTGACTTTTGTTTCTATTGACCGATATTTTGCATATTCATGCGGTTTATTCTGCGGGTATTGCTTTTCTCATCGTCGATTCTGTGAACTATGTCATGTGTCGGATTTTTGTCTTTCCTGAATCAACACGTCCACACCACGAGACATATATTAGGTTTATCATCATCGCTCTCGTAGGAGTTTTACTTATCATGGGCTTGATGTACCTCTGTATTGATGTGTTTCATTTTCACTATATTATCAGTCGTTGTATAATCGGTATTATCAGTGGTTATTTCGGTTATATCATGAATCTCTATCTCAATTTTCGACTTGAGAAAGAAAGTGTGTAGATTGTTTCTCAATTTCATCTATATGTGCGTTCTGGCGGAGAAAATATAGTATAGAAAATATCTTTATTGGTGAATCACAAATGGATGGGTTCAATCCGAAAATGGATACCTGTTAGGGTCTAGGGTCACTCAGACAAGAGTGTGATTAGGATCCTTTCTGAGTAAATCTGCAGCAAAACATACTCGTATATGTCTTGGTTTTGGTTCAGTTCCAGGTTTGAAATATCACTGACCATGATGTGCAAATACCCTGGTAGATTCATTTATGGGAGCCAATCCGATTTGGTTTTCTTTTGGATGAACAGTACATTTAAGTGCTCTAAACAAACCAGGAATACGTTCGTAGGTACCTAAATCATAGACAGCTCGGTAAGTTCCTTGATATAGGATTGATGCCTCCAAGGCACGTCTCTTTATATCTGCTCTCAAATCATGAACAGTTGAGTCAGCATCGCTATCCAAATCATCATCAAAAACATTGTAAAGTGTTTCAATTGGAATTCATCTTAGATTCAAAGAATAAGCAGCTGAACGTCTTAACCTTTCAATAAGGGGATAAATTTCGCTATCCCTGTTCGCATATTTCCTTCGTACTATTGCAATATTCTCTTCCCTTTTTGCTGTATAATGTTCAGGATATAGTTCAGTCTCTTCCAAGAAATCGAAGTATTCTTCAATGCCTAAAAATTGTATCATTCTTCTGATATTTGCACTATATTCTTCTGCTTCTGCCCGGGGTACTCCAAATATATCGTGGTACTTTAATCCATCCAGGGTAATCAAAAACTTTACACCAGGTTGATAAAATTTTGATAATAGTGAAGCAATTTCATAAAAACGAAGTACAGATGCCAATTCACCCATATCTACAGATCCGCTAGATTTTCAAAATGTTTTTAATGGGTTTGGAGCTTTAGCGGGAAAGAAACTTAGTGTAAGGTAGATAGGTAAACCATGGTTTTTCGCTTCCTCGATTTTGAGTTTATTTCTCTCCCAAGAACTCTCTATAAAACATCGGGGTCCATATCGATAGCATGCACTTGCGAGAACTCTATATATTTGATCCTCTAATGTTGATGATTCTTTGAGAATGATTCTATGTTTTTCATCCACTGTTTCATCCACCGTTCGCTTTAATCTCATTAAATCAATATCTCAAGCTTGTAGTATGAGCGGGGAATTTGTTGTGACAGAAAAAGGGATTTCAAAACGATTATCATGTAGTGCGGCATTTTCTGGTGGCATATATTTTAAACTGTTATTCGATATTTAGGATGTACTCCTGCTTTTTCATAAAACTCTTCGCGGGCTTTTTCTCCGAGAGCAACTATCTGTAACTCGCTGTTGTCATCTAGTATATCTCCTCAGGTGGTCGGTATATAGACCATATCCTCTCTTCTGAGTCCTCGAGATTTTTGTATATTTCCTCCTGTAATTATGATATAATGTTCTCCAAGTTCTGTGAGGTCTGGGCTTCTCACGAGGAATACTGAACCTACTGGTGATTTCATAACTTCTTCGGGTGAGCTTTTAGTTAATTGAGCGAGACTAGGGTGAAAATCATTCACAAAGAATACTGGTGTAAATTTGTTTGCATCACCATTTCGTACGTGTTCCGGGAGATAGTGGATACTCATGCTCTGTTCTACAGCTTGAAAGTTGTGCACAACAGCTGAACGTGTTAATCTCCCACGATCTGGGATAAATTCAGAATAAAATATTCCAGGTTGTCTTTGTTCTATTGTACGTGTATGTTTTCCGAGTCGATTTTCTGGACTTCCGTAGGGTTCGTAGAGTTTTACATCAAATGCGCCTCTTAACAGGTCCTCATGTATGTAACCAGCTGCATGACCGTGAACTGGACTCTGAAATCCTTCTCACCAGAGTGCCAAAACTATTTCTGTTCCACCCCGTATAGCATCCCCGAATACTTTTGGTTCTTCAATGCCGAGAATAATTCTGCCAAAATCACCTGGTGCTATATCAGGTATATCTAGCTCATCAAGAGAAGATAGTACACCTTCTCTTATTGCTGTTAGTACTTTTACAGTAAGCCTTACTTCCTCATCTTGTGTTTCTTGTCCAGCGTCTACTTGAGGCATTTCAGCCAATAGGTGATGGAATTTCGGTCGGAATAGTTTTCGTGTCGGAGATATTCCAGGAGGAGTGAGTCTTTCAATTGCTTCTGCGGGGCTCCTAGCAGGTACTAAATATTTCATAATTAAATAAATAATAAAACAATGTAGTAATATTAACTATAATTACTAATTGTCAAATATATATTTAAAAACTACTTTTTCACAAAGAGAATCTCTGGTTTTGTAATTGCATTGAGATCTATGGAAATAGAGTCATCGAGAGTTGTACCTTCTTTGATTCCCATTGCTTTCATGACTTTGCTCGTTGCCTCAGGAATAAAAGGGGAGAGGAGGAGGGTAGCGTAGTAGACGTAGATGATTCCTTCGACGAGGAGTTTGCCTTTTTCTTCGCCTGATTTTTTCCATGGCTCAGTCGTGTTGAGCATGACGTTTGCTTCATTGAGAATAGTTGCTACTTGAGCGAAAATGAACTGAGTATTATATTCCTTCATACAAGTTTTATACATCTGCAGATTACTTTCTGTCGTCTTTGTTGCTTCCGGAATCTTCGGTATTGCTTCTCACAAATCTCAGTGCGCAATCCACAGTGAAAGTACACGATTCACGAGGTTGCCATAGTTATTCGCGAGGACATCATTGTGGATGGATTTGATACGCTCATCGCTGAAATTCAGATCTTGTCCGACGCCGACTTCGCTGGTCATATAGAGACGAACAGTATCAGAACCATATTCGGCTATCATCGTATGAGGATCGATGACATTACCGACGGATTTACTCATTTTTGCACCGTCTTTATCATTTACAAATCCGTGGACGAGGATATTTTTTGGGAGATTGATTTCAGCAGAGAGCAGCATACCAATCCAGGTGAGACAGTGAAATCGAGCAATATCTTTTCCGATAACATGGAGTTCACAGTTCCAGTTTTTAAATAAATTTTCAATTCCTTCATTTTGCTCTTTGCTCTTTGCTCTTTGCTCTTCAGAAAAAGGACTTCAAGATAAATAGTTCGTAAGTGCGTCACACCAGACGTACATGACGTGTTCTGGGTCATTTGGAACAGGGATACCCCAGGTAAGTTGTTTTTTTGTACGGGAGAAGCTGACATCTTCGAGACCGTCACCAATCATCGCAATCATCTCATTTTGTCGAAATTCTGGTGTGATTTTTACTTCGCCACTCATGAGCTTCTCTTTGATGGCATCACTATATCTACTGAGACGGAAAAAATAATTCTCATCTTCAGTCCAGCGAGTTGGTGCGCCACCTTCTTTGAGGCATTTATTTTCATCGAGTTCTTCTTCGGTCACAAATCGCTCTTCACGGTCGCAATAATATCCAGCGTAGGTTTTCTTATAGATATCACCCTTTTCTACCAGACGCATCCAGAGTGCTTGTACCACTGGTCAGTGTCGCTCACGATCGGTAGTCCTAATATAGCCATCGTTTGAGATAGAGAGGGCAGTATTCATGTCCTGAAAATGAGCTACATTTTCGTCGAGCATCTCCATCACATCTCGACCAGCTGTTTCAGCAGTTTTGAGTATCTTGCTCCCGTGTTCATCAGCTCCAGTGAGGAAAAAGACAGAATCTTTCCCATCTATCAATCTATGGCCACGAGCGATGACATCAGTGAGGATTATCTCAAGTGCATGGCCGATATGAGGCACGCCATTCATGTAGGGGATAGCAGTGGTGATGAGCTTTTTGGGTGTTTTCATGATGAGAAGTATAGGGAAATGCGTATGACTGCAAGATAAGTATTAAAAAATTTAATTTTAAAATTAATATTGACAAAATATATATGAGAAGATAATGTGCGATGATATTATCTTTTTAATCATATTACATGGGAATGTCTGGTGGCGTATTGGATTATGATCTGGAAGCTGAAATATGACAAAGGAGTAAAGAATGAGATGCTCGTTTGCTTATAAGCAGATACTCAGATGATTGATGAGTCATTTCTATTATGCCGTCTCCAGAGAGGATTGAATCTCACCCAGATATATGAAGTTTTATAGAGGGGTATTTTACGAGATTATGAATTACTCCTCAAGTGGTTACATCTGGAGTCAGTTTTTGTCATCAGTGAGATGTGTTTATAGCACATTCTGATGCGCAAGTCATCAATGATGGTTGAACAGTTGTTCTTTTTTGAGAAGATTCAGTTGCTAGATGAATATGAACATTTGTGAAAGTTAATACAAGTGCCAGTTTATTTAGCAGAGGTTGATCTGAGACTCTTGATATCAGTACAGCAAATGGGAGTTCAGGTTCGAAATTTGTTCAGTTCATGACTAGCACAAGTGTTTCTGCGAGAATAATGATTGATTGAGAGTTAGAATCAGAATTGCCTGAAGAAGCTGAACCAGTTTTGGAATCTCCAATTGAATGACTTGCTCTTTGTTCACCACAAGCTCAGCTCTATGCACGGATTCTTCATGCATTGGGGGAAAGTGTAACCGTATTAGGCAATATAAATGAGGGCACTAATACTCTAGATAAACCACAAATCATCATAGTTCCTGCTATTTTATGAGAAGAATTCAACCTTGATATACATGTATGAACAGGATTCACCGTCATAGTTGATTCACCTGAAGTTAAGGTTGTTTGAAAGGGGGGTCGTATTTATGATTTCACTACTGGAAATGCGAATATTACTTGAGACTATACACAAATCTGAACAGAAAGAGCGTTAGTTTCATTGGATGACCAAACGTGGGGCATAATAAATATGTTGGTTGAAATGACGAGAGATACGAGCATACCAGACAGATGGCAGGAAATTATGGAAATTGTTCGTGAACATAATTGGAACATCTTACAACAAACGAAGCGATGATATATTGAGGAGCCAACAGGAGTAAATCGAGAAGCAGTTCTTTGATCTTGAGAAGATGATTTACTAAATAGGCATTCTTGAGCTTTGCGAGAAAGAGAAGTAGAAGCAGGGAGTCTATCAGCTAGGTTAGAGAGAGCACTAGCTCCAAAACCACTACCGCAACCCTCTCTACAAATATGGGAAACTGAAGAACTTCGACGAGCACAAGAAATGCGATTAGCATTGTCAGCTTTAGATAAACTTGGTTTAAGACAAAAAACAGCCCCTGTAGCAGAAGAACTGTTATGACAGTGAGAATTATGATGAGTCCCAGATTGTGAACAAGGCATTCTACCGAATCCACAAGAGCTCACTACTGTCGCAGATGACACATCTTCAATTTCTGATAGAGAACGGTGGTTAGCGGAGAAGCAATCTTTCTATCGAAGATTACTATCAGGAGAACCAGCAATACCTGCCCAAGAAGGAAAACCAGGAAGACGAGCAATACCTGGAGTATATTGAGACCTTCCCGAAGCTGTAATCACTCAAATTATTGATCAATGAATACCTCTTGAAGAAGCATACAAGGATTTTAGTATTACTCGATGATGAGGAAGAGCAGTGGTAGAAGGAATAATTAGGGTTTACGAGGATGATATCAGAAGAACTAAGGCAAACGAAAAGTGAATTCCGTTTGTTTGTCATTCTTTAGGGGAGCTTGAAGTCAAATATCCACAAGTTTTTATGTATTTATAAGAAATATAATTATAGATAACGATATTAAAATTAATTTGACAAAATATAAAATGGGGAATAATACCTCGACAATTAATATATAAATTATGGGATTTAGAGTATTTGGTTTGAGGGGGTCAACATCAGAAGAGGAAGCAGAGGGCTTAGTTAGTCCTGTTATAGCTCGTAATGGGGGAAGTGTTTATGATGGACTCTGTAGATTTGTCGCATGAATTGAAGATGGCGTACAAAGTATTTTGGATAAACCTTTTACATGAATTGCTCGACTTGATCAATCGGGTTCATTAACAAGTGTCCTTCAAAAGATAAGAAAAATAGTACTGAGAGTAGTTGAATGAGATGAAGATATTTGATCTATTATCAAGAGATTATCCCCTTGGATATATCAATCCCAAGTTGATCCTATAGATGAGAAACCTACGATATCATCTGATCCATCACAATGAATAGATATTTGAGACATGGTAGATGCATGACAAGTTTTTTGGTCAGATTATGCAAAATCTCGTTGATTTGATAGGACTTCGCCAAGAAATACTCTTACTACGAGAAAGGCGGATATTTTCAAAATATTAAAAGGATTGCTTGGTGACTATCAAATTACATTTACTGAAGCGGATGAAGTGCAAAATCTATCTATATTTACATGAGCTCCTTCAGAGGATTCCATAGTAGGAGTTCAGTATGTAGAAAGTGATGATGGTAATATAACCCTTTCTGTTCATCGAAGTTCTGAAGGTGAAGGAAATATTTCATGAGTATATACACATCTTCCGCATATCATTATTCCTTCTTCGATGGATCTTGCGGAGGTGAGATGATTTTTAGAAAAACAACTATTCCCAGCAAAAGAAGATAAAGAAGAAGAACTAGATTTTGAACCACGAGATTTACAATGAATACGGGAAAAACGTGTCAGAGCTACTTGTTATGCCTTAAGGTCAATTCTTGGCGAATGAGTATCAATCGATAGAGTAGAGAAATTTTGACCTCGATGAAAGTTCAGAGTAGAATCTTCAACAAATCGTATTTTAGCCCTTCACTATAAAGTAGATGCAGATGGTTCGATAACTCTTGCTGTTTATCGAGAATCAGAAATCGAAGGAGTTGATACATTTTTAGAGTATATAAATGTTCCTGTGTCTATGCATACATCGAGAATGAGGGAATTTCTGGAAGATTGACTACATCAGGATTTAAATTATCTGTCATGGCGACAAGCATCACAACTTGTATTTGATTGAACATTGATGGGGCGTTTTATGGGTACTCATCGAGAAGTACTATTATGAACAAGTGGTGCTATTTTGAATTGAGATAGAGTAGAAAAATCTGATCAAATTTTAAGCTGATGATTTCCATCACCAGACGAAATTAGAGATAGTGAGACTCCAATTGATATAGGAGAAAATGGTTTTGGTTGATTAAATCATACATCAAATGGCCACTTAAATTGACACATAAAATTGGAAGAGCTATCTCCTAGAAATGTATTGGAACAAGACGATTGAATAAGAGAAACAAGCCACTTTGCTCGCTTGATAACAGGGCCTTTACGAACGATTGAATTAGATACTTCTCGAGATATTTGAGATTTAAGTGATTCGCAATTTATAGTGGAAGAAGCAGAAGTAATTATGGATCTCACAGGAAAATCAAATATCATTGGCAAAGGGCATGTTATACGTCCATCACATACAAAAATTGGTTCATTTTTGATCTGAAGATGAAACACGGCTTCTCCAAAAGTACCTAGTCGGTTTGAATGAGAATTTGAATTATCTGGTGAACCATTAGAATTTTTGAGAGAAACGGTAGAGATTTTTTATCCACACCAGTCATGTCAGTTTATTGGAATAGATAGTCCAGGCGTTTATGCTCACAATTTTGCAGGATGAACAAAATACTTATATAGAAAATGAATAAAAGGAGTCGTCTGTTTTGCTACTACTGGAATTACTTCAAATGTTCCTGGTGTGACACTTATTGATGCAGATAAATTTATGGACTGAAAGGAGTGATTCGTAGACGTTATCCGCTGATTAGAGGAGATTTTCTCAGCATCACACCGCACTCGTTTGAACGGTAGTGTGAACCGAAAGTGAAATTGAAATTGAGGTGTTAGTTTTAAGGGGGGGCATCTTGCTGATCGTGCTGAATGAGCTGAGGTGCAATATTGAGATAATTAGATGTAATGATTGAGAGAGTTTGGATACATAAGGAAACATACCAACATTAGTCAGATTGTGACATATTTGTGCACTGAGAAAAATAAATATATCCTTATTGTAATTATCTCTACATTTATTTGAGGGTTTTTATTTTCTAGCATTCAATAATCCTCTTATTTTCAAAATAAAAGGTAATCTCTGTTGCTGTATGCGAGTGATATTAGGTGTTCTGAAATGTCTGATGCTGTCTGGTCAGACGATCACATGTTGATGTTCTTCTCCCATCGACGGTCCTGCTAGTTCTATATGTGGTATATCTCAGAATATTTTTCAGAGGAGATGTCAGATTATCTCTCGTGCCCTATAGTATCCATCTATATCTTCTTCTTTTTCTGAGATCTTTCCTCCAAATATATAGAATTTCTCTATTTTTTTTGATCTCCAATAATGGAGAAAATATCAAATAGAATCACTGAATTGTTCGAGAAGCTCAACGCCATGTGTGTTATCTTGCCGCCACTCACCGGGGCAAATATGTGCTACTTGATGGTGACCATCTTCGCTCCATCAGATGATTCATAGACATTGATTGTGATGATGCGATACAACAGTTCTATGAGGGTGAATTCAGAGAGAAAATGCAAAAGCAGTATTTTTTGCTCCCCAGTTTGTGAGAATAGTATGTACATTCTCTCGTGCTCAGAGTCTTACTTCGAGTGAATCCGGAGGCACAATCAATGGTTCATCTTTTTCTAATTTTGATAGCTCTACAATACTCATATTTTCTATATTAAATATAAATTAATAAAGTCAATATATCTGAACCTGAGAGAAATAATAAAATTCATACCCTGTCACTATGTCACAAAAACGAATAGCCCTCGTCGCAGACTGGATCACCCATTGGGGTGGTGCGGAGAGGATATTGGTCAAACTTATGGAGATGTATCCAGAGGCGGAGATTTACACTTCGGTGTTTTTTCCAGAACGTCCTGAAGCATTTGAGGGGAGAAAAATTCACACCAGTTTTATTCAATATGTTCCATTCCTAAATCGCCGACACAAGCTCTGTATGCTCCTACGTCCTCTAGCATTTAGGAGTTTTGATTTCTCGGATTATGATCTCGTCATCTCAGCGAGCTCGGCGGAGGCGAAGGGAATAATAACCAAAAGAAAAGAGAAAAGAGAAGAGAGAAGAGAGAGTGGATTTATCCATAATCCCGCTAACCAAGAACCAACAACCAACAACCAACAACTCAAATATGCTTTGCATGTGTGCTACTGCCATACACCGACTCGTTATCTCTGGAGTCATAGTGAGGCGTATAAAAATTTTCTCGAATTTGGATGGCTCAATTGGCTTGCAAAGCTGATAATTCCTTCAGCTTTCAAGATGATGAAAAAGTGGGATTATGGTGCTGCACAGAGACCGGATGTATTTATCGCAAATTCCCTGACGACGCAAGCGAGAATCGCAGAATATTATCATCGAGAAAGTGTGGTGGTGTATCCATTCTTTAATTGAAATACAAAAGACAAAGTACAAAATACAGAGTGAAGGATTGCTGATAAAACTCAAGCAATACCAACAACTAATAACCAACAACTAATAACCAACAACTATTTTGTCTGCCTCTGAAGAATCGTTCCCTATAAGTGATTTGATCTGGCTATCGAAGCATGCAATCAGCTCGGTTGGAATCTGAAAATCTTTACCAATACCAAAAATGCCGAATCAGAGCGACTCCAAAAACTCTCATGACCAACAATAGAGTGGATATTTGGTGCCTCTGATAGTGAAGTAGCAGAAGGACTTCACAATGCAGAGGGTTTTATCATGCCACAAGTGGAGGATTTCGGCATTGTCGCACTCGAAGCTATGTCCCATGGAATACCAGTTATCGCCTATGGTGAAGGTGGAGCGACAGAAACAGTTATCCATGGTAAAACTGGACTTCTTTTTTCTGAACAAACGGTCGAATCACTCGTGAGTGCTCTCAAAAAATCTCGGGAAATAGAGTGGAATTCTTGAGTTATTCAGGAACAAAGTATGCGATTTTCTGAGGAGAGGTTTGAAGAGGAATTTCGGAAAGTGGTAGAGGAAGTGTCTACTTAAGACAAAATACAAAGTACAAAAGACAAAATGCAGGATTTTTTATTTCTCAATCTAATATTTAACTTCTCATGCACATTACCAAACTCTGACATTGCTGTCTCCTCATCGAGACTAGAGGAAAAAGAATCCTCACTGATCCAGGGTGTTTCACCGTTGAAGCTCATTTAAAACTTGAAAATATTGATGCCATTCTTTTTACCCACGAACATGCGGATCATTTTCATCTCGAGTCCCTAAAGATTTTGCTTGAAAAAAATCCTGATGTGCAAATATTTTGCAATACTTCAGTTGCTGAACTTCTCACAAAAGTAGATATTCATCATGTGACGATAGAAGATGGTCAAACGATCGATTTTGAAGGGATTTTTATCACAGGTCACGGAGTCTATCATGCAGAGCTTCATAAGAGCTTGCCACTCATGGCAAATACAGGATTTTTTATTGATGAGAAGCTATTTTATCCTGGAGACGCTTTTATCAATCCTGATAAAAAAATTGATGTCCTCGCTTTACCCGTTTCCTGACCTTGGACAAATATTGGTCAAGCAATTGACTACGCCCTGAAACTCAAACCGCGAGCTGCATTTCCTGTGCATGATTTTATCAGATTTTGAGCATCACATGTTTTACCGGCAGATATTTTACCGAAAAATGGTATCGAATATGTGACAATGATAGAAGGAGATTCACATGAGTTTTAATTTTTACTTTCTCTCAAAAATCTGTATCCTCCAACCCAGTATCGTATTAAACGTATAAAACTTTCTAAACGAATTAAACCCTTTCCCCATGCGTTGTCCTAAATGTAAAAACCTCGAAACCCGTGTTATCGATTCTCGTCTCTCAGAGGATGGCCTCTCTATTCGTCGTCGCCGTGAGTGTGAAAAATGTCAGGCTCGTTTTACGACGTTTGAACGTATGGAGTTTGTGAGTTTTTTCGTCAACAAGACATCAGGGAAAAAAGAACTCTACAATCGATCCAAATTGGAAACCTCGATTCTCAAAGCATGTAATAAGCGAAATATTCCACCAGAGAAAATTGAATCTATGCTCAATGCTCTCGAGATAGAATGGGCAGAAAATAAAACAGGCGTCACCTCAAAACGTATAGGAAAGGATGTCCTTCATAAACTCAAAGATATAGATGAAGTAGCATGTCTCCGTTTTGCATCAGTCTATAATCATTTTGAGAGTCATAGTGACTTCGTGAAGTTTATCCTCGAAGAATTCGAAGAATGATCACAACCGTAGACATGAACCAGATTCGCCCAGTAAAACCTCTGATATCAGAGGTTCTTTTTGAGCGGATGCAGGAAACGCTGGCTCGCGGTGAGAAAATTCTCCTTTCACTGAATCGTCGTGGTGCTATGAGTACGCTGGTGTGTCGAGATTGTGGCTGGTCTGCACGATGTCCCTCATGTGACCTCTTGATGCGGGTTCATACAAAGCCAGAAAATTGCCTCTTGTGTCATTTCTGCGAAGCAAAATGATCTATACCAGATAGATGTCTAAAATGTAGCTCATATCATCTCGTTCAGAGCGGTGCGCGAGTGCAGGCCATTGATGTGAGTGTTCGTGAGCTTCTCCCAGCAGCAAAAGTATTGCTGATAGAAGATTTAAACAAAGTTACTCCAAAGATTTTGACAGAATATGATGTATTTATAGGTACTCAAAAGATTTCTTCGCTCCCCATCGAAAATCTCTGACTGACAGCTTTTCTCCTCGTAGAAGCCGATTTAGCTGTCCCTGATTTCGATATCGAAGAGAGTATGTATCAGCAGATTCGTCATTTTTTCTCTCGTTCGAGGGATATCATTCTCCAGACTCGATCACCAAAAATTCCCCTGATATCAGACGTAACAAGCGGGAATTTTCGTACATTCTTTCAGAGAACTGTCTCAGAGAGAAAACAATTTCATCTCCCACCATTCACCCAGATGGTGACTATCTATATCAGCGATTCAAGTGAATCAATAGTCAAACAGAGAATATCGAGCACAGCCTCATCGATGATTGAGTCAGCTAAAAAAACCTCAGATACCACAGTACTCTATGATCATCTCCTCTTTGAAAAAAGGGCAGGGAAGTACCGCCAAAAGATTCTTATCCGCTCTCCAGATATACTCTCATTTCTCGAGCCATTTCGCACGCAACTCGTGCGCGGGCGTGGGATAGAGGTGGAGTGGCTCTAAAAAATCGCAGATTTTAATTAAAAATGAAAAATACAAAATGAAAAATGAAGGTATTTTTCGTTTGACTTTAAGCGTTCCTCTCTATAATCCCCGCATATAGTAAATAAAAGTCCACAATCTTTTATCTCCTATCTTTTATCTCCTATCTATTTATTATGTTGTCTCTAGTAGCGGTCGCACGCGATCCCAAAACAGACCTCCGAACTCTCCGAGGTAATTCAAACACAAAGGGCTCTGTCCCAGGTGTTATCTATGGTAAGAAGTGCCCAAGCACTCCGCTCTCAGTCGATACTTCTGACCTCCTCCGTGTCTTCCGCGAAGCTGGTTATTCTCACATTATCGATCTCTCTCTTGATGGGAAAAAACACCAAGTCATCATTCATGATGTCGATATTCATCCAGTTTCTGGACAATTTCTCCATGTAGATTTCCTCGCCGTCAGTGCGACTGATAAGCTGACAGTTACTGTTCCTATTACACTTATCGGTGAATCTCAGGCAGCTCGTGACGGTGCTATCATCGATCATGTTCTCGAAGATATCGAAATCCGATGTCTCCCTGCTGATATCCCAACTGAGCTCTCAGTTGATATTTCAAAACTTGAAAAAGTCGGAGATGCTATTCGTGTAGCTGATCTCTCTCTCGATCCAAAAAAACACGAAATACTCCACAATGAAGATTCAGAACCAGTTGTTATCGCTTCAGAATTCCAAGAATATGTCCCAGATGAAGTACCTACAGAAGTAGAAGTTCTCACAGAAAAGAAAGAGGGTGAAGAAGGTGCTGCTCCTGCTGAAGGCGCTTCTGAAGAAAAATAGTATGATCATACGTATCGTCGGCACATCACCAGATACAGACACGCTTTTGTCACGAGTCCAGGCCTCTCTTGAGGAACTTGGACTCTTGTGACATACGACAGTGGAGCTCTATGATACACCTGAGTATCGTGAACTCATGAAGATCACAAATTTACCTGCGCTCTGCATAGAAGAAGAATCTATCAATTTTCGAGATATGATTTTTGAGGGAGTTGTTCCAGAACAAAGCGAGCTATCCAATCTCTTTGTCTCCCTATTTGGAGGAGAGACAGAGAAAAAATGAGGATGTACGACGTGTAGTACAGGCGGTTCTTGCGAGAGTTGTTCTTGCTAAGAACCCTTTAACAAGCTCTCCTGTCAAGAGGAATGTGGTAGGCAGAGTCACAAAAAAAAGTACACTTGTTCAGTTTTCTCTCAATATATCTTCTTTTATGAAAAAAATATTCCTCATTGTATCTGTGTCACTTCTTGTAGCGTCCTGTACTTCGACAAGCAAGGATTATCCAAATCTCACTGCCTGTCTCCAGAAAAATCAGACAGTGATGTTTGGGGCTTCTTGGTGTCCACACTGTGCGACTCAGAAAAAAATGTTTGGGAAATCAGTCAAAAATATGCCCTATTTCGAATGTGCAGTAGGTGATGGACAAGCAAAAGAATGTAGTGATCGAGATATCATGAGTTATCCTACCTGGCAGTTTCCAGATGAGACTATTAAATCTCTCCCAAAAGAAGCAGTTACAGGATTATTGAATTCTGAACTTGCAAAAGTTCGAAGCACCACTGATATTTATCGAAATGCCGTAAAAGAAAACAAACCATCACTCCTCAAAGATGTCGAAGCATTTAAACAAAAAACTGATGCTCTCGTAGCTTCTTCTATCAGTGAGTATGAAAAACTCGTAAAACTTACTGTTCTCACAGATGGGCCAAATGAAACACTCATCGAAAGACCTGTCTATCTCGCGGGGCGTGTCACTGGTGAACGTCCACTTTCTGAGATTGCTCTCTATGCTGGTTGTTCGGCTGAGTATCAAGCAGATATGACTGCTCAAAAAGAGTAGATTTCTCGAAAAACTGCATAGAATACCATTATGAAAATCTCTCTTAACTGGGCTCGTCACTGGACCACGGTTCCAGAATATAGCCCTGAAGCACTCGAAAAATTCTCTCATATTTATTCTACCTACACTGCTGAGGTAGAGGGAATTGATAGCTATATTTTTGATGACAAAATCGTCGTTGGAAAAGTCATCTCATGGAAGCCACATCCTGATTCTGATAAGCTCGGGCTTGTCCAGATCGATGCAGGGAAGTGTGGCCAATATGAGATCGTCTGTGGTGCATCAAATGCGAAAACTTCGAAGTATGTTCCCGTAGCCCTCGAACATGCGTTTTTGCCAAATGGTATGGAGATTACTTGAAGGGAAATCCGTGGCATAAAAAGCTGTGGTATGATCTGTAGTCTCGATGAACTCGGACTTCAGGCCAATCGTGCTGAGTGAATATTTCCACTTGAAACAGTGTGGGATGAGAAAATGCTCGAAAAACATCTCGGTAAACCATTTTGAGAATTAACGCTTTCTTTTCCTGGCCACGATGGAGATATAGAATACGCTCTGAGTGACGTCGTCTTTGACCTCGATAATAAATTTATCACCAATCGCCCTGACCTCTTTTCCGTCGTCTGAAATGCTCGAGAGATCGCGTGTATTGAGAAAAAAGAATTCAACTTTGCACCTTTGCCAAAAAGGGAAATAAAAGCGGATATAAATGAATGAGAAGTGAAGATCGAATCTGAAAAAGTCACTAGCTATCTCCTCTCTGAATACACACTTTCTGAGCTCCCTGAATCTCCATTCCTCATTCAGACGCTTCTTCGGAGGTCAAATCAGGGGACACATGGACTTCTCCCAGACCTCACAAATATTGTCATGACAGAGATAGGTCAACCAATGCATGTTTTTGATGCTGATACCATATCTGGAAATATCACTCTTCGTATGGCAAAAAAAGGAGAGCTATTTACAGGTCTTGATGGAAAGGAATACACTCTTACTCCAGATGATCTCATCATCGTGGATGAAAAACAAATACTTGCACTTGCCGGTATCATGGGTGGTCTATCTTCTGGCACGACAGATGCTACTCGTCGTATCTATGTAGAGTCAGCATCATTTGATGCTGTGACGGTTCGTAAAACTTCACAACGTCTCGGTATCAGGACTGATAGTTCAGTGCGTTTTGAAAAATGAGTCGATAGAACAACTCCTCACCGCGCTCAGGTACGATATGCTGAGCTCCTGCATTTTTTTATCACTTGAATCTGAGATGGTAGAAAAACAGTTATTACGACGATGCACACTGCAACAAGTATCGAACTCTCGCACGATGCTATCATAGCAAAAATAGGAAAAGACGTCGATGAGAAAATAATCACTGATATTCTTGCCCGTCTTGGATTTAAAACAACGTTTAACGTTAAACGTTTAACGTTAAACGTTGAGGTTCCTTCCTGGAGAGACACAGGGGATATCAGTATCCCAGAAGATGTCATAGAAGAAGTCGCACGACATATCGGCTATGAAACAATTCAGAGTGAACCGTTACCAGGACCTCTTGCGACTGTCCGTGTCCTATCTCATGATTCTATCACTCGGAGTATAACTGGTTTTTTTGCTGACAGAGGATATTTCGATGCCTATACATACCCATTTACTCTCGAAGAGAGATTCACTCGTTTTTCTGACAAAAAACCAGCTATTATCCACAATACAACTGAAAATAGGACACATCTCCGTGCGCATCTCGCAGAAAACCTTCTCGAGCTCGTTGCAAATAATTACCGTAGTCATACAGAAGGTGCTTTTTTTGAATTTGGATTAATATTTGATGGTGAAGAAGCTCTCCAGGGAGTCGGTATCTTATGGTGAAAGCTAGAAGGAATGCTCCAAGAAGATCTCACGAGTTATATGATGACCTATTTTGGCACACCAGGCATCCTCGTCCAATGACAATCAGATACAAAACTCTTTGCACCAAAAGCGTACGGAGAGATAGTAGATGGAGCAGGAGATATCACTGTACGATTTGGACTTGTCAGACCGACACTCCTCCCACTGTTTGATATTGATTGAATAGACGTGTATGCATTTGAGATTGTGAAATTACCTGAGCTTCATCGTCCGATGAAATTTACTCCTCTCATAGAATTTCCGGGGACTCGTCGTGAACTCAATTTTATCGTGCCAGAGACCATTCCTGTGGCTGTCGTTTTGGAACATGTGAAACATGCTCATGAATGGATATCAGATATCGGTGTGAGTGAGATCTATCGAGATGAAAAACATATTGGCGTCGATAAAAAATCTGTCATTGTGTCATTTCTTATCCGCAATAATGTTGCAACCATCACTGATGAAGAAGCGGGGAAGGTGCAGGATATCGTCGTAAAAAAGCTCTCAGAAAATGGTTACAACCTACGCTGAATTTAAAATAATATGAAAAATCTCCCACTTTGGATACTTGTCGGACTTGTAGCACTCATAGCTATTGTAGAAATAGGCGGATTCCGAAAAACACAACCTCATGAAATAATTGAGGAAAAATATGACCAAGATACTGCTCTCCGTGAACACTGCAAACAGATGCCTGAGATGAAGGGCTGTGAAAAATTTGATAGTGGGAATATGGGTGGCATGGAGCACTCGATGATGGATCATGGGGCTATGGTAACTTCTGAAGAAGCGTTTGTCGTCAATATGATACCTCACCACCAGGAGGCAGTCGATACAGCTCGTCTCGTCCTCGCAAAAGGGGAGAGTGCTGAATTGAAAAAACTCGCTCAAGCCATCATAACTGCTCAGGAAAGAGAAATTGCTATGATGCAAAAATGGTCAAAAGATTGGAAGTATTCCACCGTGACTTCGAGCTATATGAATATGATGGGTGATGGCACAAAACTCTCTGGAAAAGCCCTCGATACCTGGTTTATTCGAGGCATGATCATGCATCATATGGGAGCCGTACAGATGGCAGAATCTCTCCTCAAGCTCGATGCACGCAAAGAAGTAACAGATTTTGCTCGTGAGGTTATCCGTGTTCAGAGTAGTGAAATCTCTCAGATGAAGCTCATGCTCGGTGAAAAGATGATGATGTACAGGGATGAGCATTAGAGCCCATATGTAATTGAATATTGTATACAATTGACAAAATGAATTGAAAAATATAATGTAATATATGATTGATTTTTCAGGATATACTGAAGGACTCGAGGAAGTCATTCAGGCATTTGATGCATGTAGTAAATTGACATTCGGTATGGTTTTTGATGAACCTGAAGATTTTGATATACTTGATAGACCAATTGACCAAACAACATTAGGAAATCCGAAACTTGCTCTTGCGGGATTAATTACCCTCATAAGAGATAAAATCTCAACCACAATCTGCTATATGACAATAGAATTGCAAGAATCCTGAATGAGTGAGGCAGAAGCTGATAGGATGTTTGAGAAAATTACAGATGAATTTGATGTCGACAGTCAACATGTTTGCTCAATGGTTGTTGATCTTGTTGAATTAAAAGAGACCAAGTTAGTTATAGCCATCATCGGAAAATATAGAGACATTGCATTAAAGCTTGTGAATTATTGTAAAACTTGAAATAAAAAACATTTGAAAGGCCCATTTAAAAAAATACTAGACAGCGATTTTTAATTCAAAAGAGATTGATGATAAAGACACTTGCATATTTTTCATTTAAGATATGCTTTATTGTTAGTTATGAATAATATACAAGAGCTCCTTTGGGAAGCGAATAATGTTGTATCAAAAATTGACCCAGAAAGTTCTTTAGAACTTCAAATATCTGTTATTCCTGAAGCCCCCCTTTATATGGTTATGGATGCTACTGACGGAAAATTAGTATCTGCTTGAATATTGGGAACCATGATTAGTGGACTTGATACAGGAAAAGATATTGGAAGTGATACCAAATAATCCATTACTGAGGAGAATTTTACTTGAAATTGATAACAAATCCCAGGGAGTCGTAAGTATTCATAGTAAACATTATAGAGCTTTAACAAATTTGGTGGAACTCTGTCAGATATATTTATCATATATATTTCCTGACACTAACCATTTAGCTCGTTGATGAAATGCTCGCATCCAGATAACAAAAGAAGACGGAGGGATATTACAATTTCTTTTCTCTTCAGGTTTCGGACTACCTCTGGTCACACACGAAAAAGATTTTCCCAGTATTATTGATGGTACTGCTTTTTTTGAACCACCAATTTCTACTTCTGTTTTATGATTAGCGATATTGCGATCATTGGCTATGAAAGAATGAACGCCTCTAACGCCCATTGATCCAACTATTACCCCATTACCCACAAATGTACTGGAAATAGTTTCAAGATTTCAAGATATGGTGTCAGAACTTTCAGATTTTATAGCAGCATAAATTTCAAATATAGATGAGAATTTTTTATTGTCGCGCAAATGTCATGAGTGGTGTGATGTCTCCATCGTCTGCGACAGTTTCTCCAGGGAGGTACGTGAGTTTTAGTCCCATAATGAGCTTGGCATAGTTTCCATGAGGTGTTCTGTCTTTTCTCGAATGGCGATTTGTAGACGTTTGTCGCTATTCTTCTGATTTTCGAGGTGCATCGATTGTGATGTACGCATGACGATCTCACGAGCTTTTTTCTCTGCTTGCTTGCGAATAATCTCATGCAGTGAAGCAGGGGAGACTACCGCATGGGTACTCTGAACTCCAAGTGCTCTAAGAGCCTCACGAAGTGATGCAATTGTGATCTGACCTTCGACTTCCCGCTTCTCGAGCTGAGCTACCGCCTGTGGAGACACTCCGAGTCTACGACCGAGCTGAGCCAGCGTCATACCAAGCGTCGTCCGAAGAGTGTATATCCACCCACGAGCAGGCATATGCATAATATCCACCTTTTTCATCGCCTGTAAGCGCTTATCGAGGTGTGTACGAGCGAGGTCTTGTGCTTCTTTTTTAAACATATAGATTGATAATTAGAGTACTACACTCAATGTATGTATTGATATATATGTATATGAATTAAATATATATGTTGAAATTATATCATGATATTTCAGGAATGCAAATACAATATATAAGTTCTAGACTTGACTTACGTATGCTTCGAAGCTTCCAGCGAAGAAGCAAGAAAATACTCTCACAACCAGCGACGCTGGATGCATGGGAGAAGACAGTGAAGTTTTTAGAGGAAAGTCTCAAGTAAACATATAGATTATTTGCATTTATTTATATATTTAATATACTTTGTATATACAATGTACTTGTAATATTATATATATGACTACAACAGCCACCAGTATCCGACTCAATCCTCAGATAAAAAAACAAGCACAGGTTATTTCCAAGAAAATGGGGACGAATCTGAGCAATGTCATCAATATGTACCTCGCTCAATTCGTTCATGAAAAGCGTCTCAATATCGTCCTCCGTGATGAGGAAGGATTTACCGCTGAACAAAGTGCAGAAATACTTGCCATGATGAATGATCCAAAAAATGTTGTCACGGGAAGTTTTGATAATGCTAAAGACCTCATGGCTCATCTTAATAGCCTCAAATAATATTATTGCGTTCTTGAAATCTCAATATAATGATTTTGATGAAAATTGAGACAAAAACATCCTTTGAGAAAATGTTCGCAAAACTTCAAAAGAGAGATAAAGAAGCAGTAGGAAGAGCGATTGATAAATTTATACAAAATCCTTTTGATGCGACACTTCGTAATCATCGACTCAAATGAGTGTATTGTGGAATACTAGGACTAAGTTCTATAAATGCTGGAGGTGATTTGAGAATCTTATTCAAAGAATTATCTGATTGACGCTATGAAGTGGTGTGTCTTATGTATGTTGGCTCACATTCTCAGCTGTATTAGTCTCTCACAACCAGCGATGCATGCATGGGGAAAGACAGTGAAGTTTCTCGAAGAGAATCTCAAATAAACTCATCTAATGACCTACTCCCCTGACACCGCTAACGCTATGTCAGGGGTTTCTTTTGGTGTCTATGAGAATCCAAAGCTTTTCTGTTCTTGGGGGTAGTCCTCTTTTCATTGGTTCTCAATATACTTCTTGATAGTTTCTTCATTCATTCAGATGGTTGAGGAGAAATATCCAACACTCCAGATGCCGTCATCATCAAGGTACATTTCTCGGATGAACTTGAACTTCTTCTGAAGATGGATACTGCTTCTTGCTTTGAGTTGTTTGACGGCATCTGACACGGTGATGTTTGGTGGTACTTCCATCTGAAGATGCACATGATTCTTGTCTGGCTTCCAAGTTACAATGCTGAGTGTTGGATATTTCTTGCATGTCTTTTCAAAGTCAGCTTGTAACTCTTTTATCACATATGGTTTCAGCCACTCATATCTGAATTTGGTTCACCACACTATGTGGTACAGATGTTGGTACGTAGAATGATTTAAGCTTTGGATTCTCATAGGGATGAATATTGGACAACTCGTGGAGTCATTATATGTCCGTTGTCCAATATTCTAGTTGTACCATTCCTCCCCGTACTCTGTCAGCTCCACCAAGTTCAGTGTCATTATGCCGTCGCTTCCGACGTACGGGGTTTCCTGGTGCCACAAAAAAATCCCTCACGAAAGTGGGGGATTTAATTTTTTGTGAGTGATTTAAGGAAGGCACGAAGAGTTAGATATTGTAGTTGAATAACCAGAGTCATAAAGTCTATGCGGAAACAGAGGACAAGCAATGTCATTGTGGGTGGGAAAATTTTGGAGGAGAATTTGAAGTAAAAAGTTTCTTGAGCTTTATTCAGAAACAAATTTCTTTATCAATTCAAAGTTATCTATAGTTTCTTTATCTAATTTTTTAGAACCAGTTGAATATGTGTCAAAAAAAGTTTTTGCAAAAATTATTTTTCAAACTTGTTCAACATTTTCTGTTTTACTTTTACCGGAATCAAATTTTTTTCAAAAATCCAATAATATAGAGCTAATGATTTCTATTGATAGAAAATCTTCAATTCAATTTTTTCCCGTTACTTTAAGTATTGTTTCATCCAATAGGACTTCATTCCATGACTCAGAGAAGAAACTTTTTTTAATTTTTTTGTATGCTGCGTTTCATTGAGAATCGTCATCAATGAGGACTTTAGCTGAGATTCACCAGCCATACATAATTGCAAAAATGTTTGGGACTTGATCAACTCAGGTGGAAGGTATTACTACGAAACTATCTTTGAATAAAGTCTTTAGATAAAAATACTCAGTTACACCTTCACAAATTAATGTTTTTTTATCCCCTTGAAAAGGATTTATCATCCCAACCATACCTAAAGCTGTCCTTATTGGTGATAATGAATCAAGGGATCAGTTAGATGAAATTAATTGAGTTAAAGTTTTGAATTTAGTTCAGTCTTCTATTGTCCTGTCCACTAGTAGTAATCTTGAAAAATCCACTTCAGACCTTCACAATAAGGTTGGCTGATGTGTACTGTAGATAATCTGTATTCAAGATGTATCAGCTAATTCTTCTAGTACATTTCGAACATCATTTTGAGCTGTTTCGTGAAGTCATTGACCAGGCTCATCAATAAGTAAGATTAATCCATTCGAATCTAATTCTTTTTCATGAGACTTGAGTCTTAAATTAAAGCCTACAAACCATTGAAACCCTTGTGATTTTTGTCATATACTTAATTGAGCATCATCTCACTGGTTAATAAAAAAATTCACATAACCATTATTAATATTTGACTGCTCAGAGTTTGGGGAAATTATAAATTTATAATTTACTTCTTCTCATGAAATTTTTTGTTTCCAGTAAGTGTTTAATGATTGTGAGGCCTCATTTCTAATTCTTTCAACTTCTCTTGCTCTTTTTTGGTCTTTTGTTGCTGGATTTAGTAATTCTTTGAAGTCAACATCGTAAATAGTCTCAAAGTCCTTCACCGCTTGGTTGCTGTGTAGATCACTATATTTAATTCTTGCAGGCAAAATACTTTCTGTGAAAGATGAATATGAAATCATCTGGGGCCTTATGTTGTTAAAATATTCAAAAGGTTCAAATTTACTTGGTATGCCTCCGGCCGCTTCTAGAGCTATTTGCTCATTTTTAAATTCCTCAACCATTTTTTTTAGTTCATCTGGATAAATATATGAAAGTTTATCGAAGCTATCTTTTTCTGTAGATCCGCGAACTAGGGTAAATCAATTTTTCCTTATATGTTCAGCAATTTTTTTACCTACAAGAGAAGATAATGACTCGTATTCACTATCATTCAGGTAAAAAGTACAGTCAATTCGGGGAAAAGTTTCAAGCCTTCTATCATTTTCTTCAAAAGAATCATAGTTTCACTCTTCAAAGAACTTTAAGGCTCGAAGTAGAGATGTTTTTCAGGACTCATTTTGCCCCGCAAGAATTGTTATTAAATCTCATTTGGATAAATATATGTATCAAGTATCGATAATTGATTTAAAATTTTGTACTCTAATTTTTCCTAAAATCATAGCGAAGCGGTTAGATAAATTACTCTATTATTTTACCTATTTATAACTTTTCACAATCAAAAAACCCTCCAAATGGAGGGCTCAATTTTACTTCCAAACCTTCGGTCTCAGTGCATTGATCTTTTCTTGCAGCGCAAGTTCCATGACATGACCCACCATGAGGACTTTTTCTTCTCCGAGTTTTGGACCCAATATCTGGAGACCTACTGGGAGTGAGACTGATGCATCGTCTGCCGGTGCGGCGTAGCCAGCGGGGACAGAGAGTCCAGGGAGACCGGCGAGAGCACCAGGGACGGTGAAGATATCTGCCATGTAGTTTGCGAGTGGATCGTCGACCGTTTTACCGATTTTCCATGCGACCATAGGAGAGACAGGCGTAGCGAGGACATCGACTTTTGTAAACGTCTCAGCGAATTCACGACGGACGAGTTCTCGGACGAGAGACGCGCGGTGGTAGTAGGCATCGTAAAATCCAGACGACAGTGCAAACGCCCCGATCATGATCCTTCGCTTCGCTTCTGGGCCGAATCCTTCACTTCTAGTATGGCTGATCCAGTCAGCGTAGTCTCGGAATTCTTCGCCTGTGACATGGCCAAATCGTACTCCATCATATCGTGCGAGATTAGCAGAGACTTCACTCGGGACGATGATGTAGTAGGCAGCGAGAGCGTAGTCAGTAGAGGGGAGAGAGACTTCGACGAGCTCTGCTCCGAGGTCTGAGAGTGTTTTCTTCGCTTGTTCGATCACTTCCCGAGTTCCTGGCTCGATACCTTCTCAGAAATATTCTTTTGGGAGACCGATTTTGACTCACTTCAGATCTGTACGATTCCATATATCTGGAGAAACTTCGATTCTTCCATCGAGCGACGTCGCATCGAGAGGGTCGTGACCCTGCATAGCATCCCAGACGAGGTGTGCATCGCGGACTGTACGAGAGCATACTCCCATCGTATCGAGAGATGATGCCATCGGTATCACACCGTAGCGAGAAACAGCTCCGTATGTTCATTTAAAACCGACAACACCACAGAGTGCTGCTGGCTGACGCACACTTCCGCCAGTATCAGTACCGAGCGATACAGGAGCCATACCAGATGCGACAGAGACCGCTGAGCCAGAGCTCGTTCCACCAGGGATACGGGTTGGATCCCAGGGATTGCGAGTGGTACGGAGCGCAGAGTTTTCACCCGTCGATCCCATCGCAAATTCATCATGATTTACTTTTCCCAAGCTGATCATGCCAGCTGCTTTCAGACGCTTTGTCACTGTGGATTCGTAGGGAGCGATATAGTTTTCGAGCATCTTACTCGAAGCCGTCGTCGGAACACCAGTTTCACTGTAGAGGTCTTTGATACTGATAGGGAGTCCAGATAAGGGGCCGTCAGTTGCTTCTGGCTTACTCGGAGTGCGATAGTTATATGCCTGGAGTTCGCCATCGAGTTCTGTGGTGACATGGTCAAAATGTTCCCAGACTTGGGTTTGGGTTATCTCGCCTGATTTCAGAGCTTCGAGGATTTCGAGGAGAGAGGCGGTGGAGAGGTTCATAGTTACACAGAAAAAGTAAAAGAAAAAGAAAAAGGCAGGATTTCTTTTATATATGGGGAATTATAGGAAAAAATCAGAAATGTAAAAACTTGCATTTAGAGGAGAAAATATTGGAATGTCTAAAACTCGTAGAAAGATGTATTTAGTACTATTTTCTTGCATACAATATTGATACATGATAGATAAAACAATCATATATTTATAGAAAAAACTATTGCATATTTATAGATAAAAATATAATAAATTTATATCATGTTTATATATTAATAATAACACTTATGAAGGATTCAGTTTTTGATAAAGTTATGAACAAAATGAAGAAAAAATGACAAAAACTCTGGTCACTTAATGATATAGAAGAGTACGCGGAGGTCGCTGATGTTTCTGTCAAAAAAGGAGCAACCTATAAACTCATACATCGTTTTGTGGCGACGTGAGTTTTGGTGTCTATCCGAAAAGGTATGTACCTCTGGAATTTGGGTGAAAAATTAGATCCTGAGGATTTTTATTGGCCTATTTTGAAAAAAGTGATTGCTGAAAATTATTTGGGGCAGGGGATTATCATTGGCTCAAAGGCCTTGGCTTTTGGACTCAGAGACTATTCACTCCCAGAGACGATATCAGTAGCAGTGCCAAAAGAAGCCGCAAAGCTCGCCCTACTTTCTGAATATAAGCTCGTCACGCAGGATGTACGCACGGGGAAGAAATCACTCTTTTCCCTCATAAAAAAATACTCAAGTCGTGTTGCTATAGAGGATATACAATTTATGGTCACAGCTCCAGAGCATGCCCTCCTCGAGGCCTTGATGACCCGTACAGGCGTCGATGTCAATGATACAGCACTGATAGAGCGATGGCTCAAGAAACATGCTTCTACTCTTCGAGAGAGTGTTTTTGCAGAGTTTATTCCCTACAAATATATCACAGCGACCAATCGTCTGAAATACCTCGCAGTCGATATGGATATCAAGCCACTCTATGAGATGATGGTCCGACTGATAGACCGATCAGGAAAATGATGCCATCTGAGCCGAGACTTCTTGCTCGGACAGAGATATCCTCGATCAAAGATGAAAAAATAAAATCACCCGAGATGGATGATTTAAAATTTTAGTGTCTTAATTTTTATGATATTGCCCGTCCTTCGTTTTGGGCTTTTATGAAATGCTAGAGAACTTCGGAGGGCATTCTTCGCTATGGCGTGCCATTCGTAGCTTGTAGAGCGAAGAATGGAGCGGACGGGAGGGCTGACTTACGTCAGGCCGAGTCACTCGAACACGTGAGAGTCCCATCGTAAATAAAATAAAACCATCCGCCTAGGCGGATGGTTTATAATTTGTAATGGAGCGGACGATGGGACTCGAACCCACAACAACCTGCTTGGAAGGCAGGAGCTCTAGCCAATTGAGCTACGTCCGCATAACAGAGTAGGGGCATTGTAGTGAGACAGGGGATTGTGTCAAAAAATTTTCGTAAATAACCCTTTCTTCATATACTCCACAGAAGATATGAAAATATATTGTGCTCATTCATCAGCATTTGATTATCAGTGTGACTGGTATGATGTACTTCGAGCAAGTTCTCTTATGGTGGACCATGAACTGATTTTCCCGCATGAACATCCAGAAATACAGAGAGATTCATATCCTACACTTCAATCAGTCAATTGTGTGCTTGCTGAGGTGTCACACCCGTCAATTGGTCTCGGTATAGAACTCGGCTGGGCATATTTGCTCCAGAAACCTCTCTACTGTCTCTACACATCTGGCTCTCGCTTATCTCCTTCTGCTGCAAATATCTCAACTCAATGTGCTGCATACGGCTCAAAAGAAGAATTAATACAGCTTATTTCTCAAATTATATACCATGAAATGAATCACAATCAATAACGTCTACGTCGAAAAGCTCATCCTCTGAGGTATAGGTATGTGAACGGATGTAAGTGGTAAAAAAATCCTCATCTCTGGTGGCGCAATACCAGAGAGTACAGTAGATGTTCGAGTTTTGAAAAATCGCTCAAATCGTATCGAGGGACAACTTCTACGTGTCGTCAAAAAATCGCCTCTTGAGGTGGCACTCCCAGCCAATTTTCAAGTATATGGAGGATGTCGTTGGCTCCCGATTCCGCATGAAAAACAACTCCAGATGAAAGAACAGCAGATTCGTGAAGTATTTGTCCATCATCCTGAAATGGTGGCAGATGTCACCTGGCATCCTATCGTCGCATCTCCTGAGGTCTATGGCTATCGCAATAAAGTAGAGTTTAGCTGGTGAAAGTATATCTCTGCTCGTGAAGTTGTGGATGAAAAATACCGATTTGGCTTTCATGAATCAGGTCAATTTGATCGTATCGTGGATTGTACGTATTGTGTCCTCGGTGATGATGTCGTGAATGATATCTTCCGTGCTTTTGATACCTTCGCTCGTGAAAATCGTCTCCCAACTTATGATGTCAAAACCAATGTCGGTTTCTGGCGTCATCTCGTGATTCGAAGAAGCAAAAAAACTGGAGAAACTATGGTGATAGTATCCGTCAATACACTCTATCTCTGAGAGAGTCAGAGAGAAGAATTCAAAAAATTTTTGAAATCATTTATCTCTCGTATACCAGTCATCACTTCCGCCTATCTCCTCCACAATACTGGCAAGGCAGACGTCGTTCAGGGAAACTTTGAACATATAGCATGAACTCCGACCATCACAGAGAAACTCTTTGATCTCGAATTTGAGATCAGTCCAAAAAGTTTCTTCCAAACGAACACTCTCGGAGCTGAAGAGCTCTATCGTGTCACAGCTGATATGATACGTACAAAAGATCCTGTTCTCTTTGATCTCTATGCTGGGACTGGTACGATAGGCATGGTCTTAGCACATCGTGCAAAAGAAATATATTCTGTTGAAATTGTTCCAGAGGCCAGTGAAGATAATGTCCGTAATCTGGCAAAGAATAACATCAAGAACGTGACAGTGATAAATGCACCAGTAGAAAAGTTTCTCGAAGAATGGAAAAGTTGAAAATATGCCCCCTTGTGAAAGGGGGGTAGGGGGGATTTAGGGATTGACGTTATCGTCGTCGATCCTCCTCGTGCTGGTATGCATCCAGATGCCCCAGGAATCCTCAGAGAATTCAACCCCAAAGAAATCATTTATGTGAGCTGCAATCCAGCGACTCTCGCCCGAGATATCGTGCTCATCTCTCCAAATGGTGAATACAAAGTCACAGATATTACACCTGTGGATATGTTTCCACATACTCATCATATTGAGGCGGTTGTAAGACTTGAAAAATCAGAATAGTATTTATAATATATTCATGAAACTTGCCGAGTATACAAAACCAATTCAAACTTTAGGTATTTTTACTGAGGCATTTTCAGAATGAGAAACAGAATTAGAACGGCCAATAAAAGAACAACGTAAATGAGATTTTCGTTATTGAGATAGTTCTGATAAGAAATTAGCACAGGAAAGATTTCTTAAATTACATAGAAGGACAGGTGCACAAATAGCTAAAAAAGTGATAGAAATAGTTCCAAAAAATTGTTGAGTTTGTCACGAAGTCAAATCATCATGATGTCCCGAGCCATTTAGTTGTACTTTATCACCACTCAATCCCCATTGTGTCCATACAGATAATGCATGAGTTTATCCATTTCTAGAATCAATGCTTTGGGCGCTCTATGTATGAGGAGTAATAGATGAAACAGATTTTGCAAGCAGTGTTGCTTGGATGCGAGTTTTAAGTCGAAAAAAAATGTTCCTTGATTGGATATCAAGAAATAACCAATTAGACAGAGTATATTATTCCAAAATTTTTGATGGTGATCATCACTCTGCAGAAGAGATAGAAAATCTACCAATATTGGAGAGAAATATAATCATGCAGGGATATTTTAATTCAAGGATTAATGCTTTTCTCGATGCTTGTATTGCAAAAATTACCTGGGGTTTTCAACAAGAATGGAACCCAGAAAACGATAGGAGACCTCTACAAAGTGTTGCACAAGCAGTCATAAGTACAGCAATAAGGATCGAAAAAGTATTTTGGACTTCAGACCCGCCTTGAGTACACTTATGAACACCTACTTCTTAATCCTATTTTATGGAATTTCTTTTTGCCCTTTTTTGACCAATAGTGTCCCTCTTGATAATTGCCTTGATTATCCTCTTACCGATGTCTCTCAAGATAATTTCTCAGTTTGAGCGAGGTATTGTCTTTACTCTCGGTAAATATTCCTACACATTGAATCCTGGACTCAACCTGATTGTCCCATTTATCCAGACCTGTACGAAGGTGGATATGCGAGAACGAGCGGTCGATGTTCCTTCTCAGGAAGCGATGAGCAAGGATAATGTCTCTCTCACTATCAATGCTGTTCTCTACTACGCGATCGATGATGCGATGAAGTCAGTGGTCAATGTCCGAGCTCTTGAATACGCTATCATGCAGTTTGCGATGACGACGATGCGAAATATCGTCGGACAATTTGAGCTCGATGAGCTTCTCGCAAACAAAGAAGAAGCGAGTAAAAAAATCAAAACCATCGTCGATGAAAAATCAGAAGCGTGGGGCGTGAATATTCATTCAGTAGAATTAAAGGATCTCAACCTCCCTGAATCTCTCAAGCGTACAATGAGTAAACAAGCAGAAGCAGAGCGTGAAAAACGTGCAAAAATCATCGATGCAGAAGGAGAACTCCTCGCATCAGAAAAATTGGCTCAAGCTGCTGCTATGCTCGCGGGTACACCAGGAGCGCTGCATCTCCGCACACTTCAGTCTATCAATGATATATCGTCTGATCAATCAAATACGACTATCTGGATGGTTCCCGTTGAGACACTTCGTGCTATTGATGGTCTCAATAATCTCCTCCCAAAAATTGCTGAGAAGATCAGTAAATAAATTACTATTCTTAAAAAAACTCCCCAATGCTGGGGAGTTTTTTTTATGATATAAATTAACCTAAGACTGTAGTTCGCCTATATAGTATTTTTCCTTCATTGTTTTTGCACTTTCTGGATGTTTGGAAAACATCTCAGTAGCGTCTTTTCCACATCATTTGAGTATTGCCTTTCCACCGGGATGAGAGGGGATAAATTCTGTGACTTCGTAGACTTTTCCACTCAAAATCAGCCAGCAATCTGATTCACTCGCATGCTCAGCAACTTCAGCTACTGTAAATGTTGTTTTTGCAATAGGGGCTAACTCTTCATCATCATCTGGTAATTTCTGAATTGTTTTTGCTGGTTCTGGAGCTTTAATTGGATCAATATTATCTCTATTTATTGGTTTGCTATCGTTATTTATAGTATCATCAACATTCTCCCTTCTTTTTGGTTCCACGATGATAGGTGAATTTTCTTCTTTAACTGTATCCTTGAAGAAAATTTTTTCTGGTTGGCACGCACTGAGTAAAAATATAAAGGGAACAAAAACTAGGAGTATAGGTTTCATAGAAGTATGCATGAGAAAATATATCTGCATTGTATTCCAAGAATGTATTTTGCAAATTTCACATACAAAAAAACTGCTCCCAGAAGGAGCAGTTTAGAGAGATGTTTTTCGGAGAATTACCAACGATTACCACCACCACCGTTACCACCACCGTTGTAGCCACCTTCACGGCGTCCACCACCACCACCTGCTGGACGCTCTTCTTTTGGACGAGCTTCGTTTACAGTGATAACACGAGGTCCACGATCATCAGCAATCTCAGTCACACCGTTGTGAGCTGCGATAGCTGCATTTGCTTCTTCGTCTGTAGACATCTCTACGAGAGCGAAACCACGAGGTCGTCGTGTCTCTCTATCGAGAGGAATAAATACATCGACCACTTCACCATTCTGAGAAAATAATTCTCGGAGCTGGTCTGTTGTCACACGGTACGGAAGATTTCCGACAAAAAGGCGTTTACCCATAACTGAAAAAAGAAAAAAATAAGTATCGACCCTGTACGCCTTTTCGCGGAAAAACCACTACAACAACGTAACACTGACGATGGAGACAGTATAGTATACATTTTTCGAAAGTAAAGAGAAAACCTATTTATCGTTTACTTTCATGTACTTGTGCGTTGTTGAGGAGGGTAACAAATTGCTGAATGACACGAACTGTACCCCCGATAAACCGCTTATCTTCAGTGAGTTCAATTTCTATCATTTCGAGGAGTACATGGGCTATATACGTTTTATGAAAATTTTCATAGAGAGAAAGTGCAGTATTCATGGTTTTTTTCATCATATCGTATTCTTGATTTATTTTCGTTTTTTCTGTCTGGGATGCTATTCTCCAGTCATCGACAGTAAAAGGTTTGTTTCTTTCCTTGAGAATACCGATATTTTTTTCGATATTTTGTTGGTAGTAATACAGATACATGCTGTATCCGCAGGATTCATAGCTCATTGAATCCAGTAGATCCTTATAATTATAGATTTTATCTTCTTTTCTTGGAGAGATGCATTTTTCTTCTTTCATATTTTCCTCTAAAGCAGTATTCGCTTTTCTGAGGACATCTTTTGCTCGATCAGAGATTTCATAATCATCAATAATTTTTGTATGGAGCGAATACTTTGAGAGGAGAATGACACAATTCATGATGTTATCTTGAGTATCTACGTAAATCTTCCGAATATCATCAAAAGTAGGAACTTTATCCTTTGAGAGGTCAGGATATTTTGTCGCATCATGTTTGACGATAAGTTGTTTATTCCTATTAAAATTCCATGAATCCTCACCATATCTTTTTCCAAGACAGAGATTTTTTACGTTACATTCGTAGCTAAATTTTCCTTTACTATATTCTTCGTATCACTGTGTATTGTCTTCTCTACACTCAGCCCATACTTGTGTAAAAGATAATAATACTATCGCAAAAAAGAGAACCAATTGTTTCATAAAATTTTTATGGAGCACCGATACGAAATAAGATCTCTCGATTGACGAATTCTTTTTCACGACCATATTTGAGTCGAGAGAGTTCCATATACGCACGCATCAGTTTTGGATCTCATTTTTCTGTATGGATATTTTCTGGGATGAGACTAAAAGCTCGAGAAACTTGTCCATCGATCATCAGACGCATAACCCCCTTGTATTTATCCATGTTGACGAGGTCACTTCCAGAAAAATTTGGCGCAAATTCTTTTTCGAGTTTTTCAGCATCTTCAGCTCCCACTTTATAGCTCATCATACTACCGACGTTACCAAAAATAGCATTTTTGAGGTTTACAGAGCTCTTTGTGAGAGCGTCAGATTGTTCGAGTTGAGAGAGATATTGGTGAGCGACATTGAGAGAAAGTCGGTATTTTCGAGCTTCAGAGAGGATGGATTCGATAGAGTCTGTGACGAAGTTTTGAAACTCATCCATGTAAAAGAAGAAATCTTTTCGGAGTTCTTTGTCGATTTTTTGTCGAGCCATAGCTGCCCCCTGTATTTTGGTAACAAATATCATACCCAGGAGTTTTGAATTGAGATCACCGAGGATACCCTTTGAGAGATTGATGAGGAGGATTTTTCCTGTATTCATGATATCATCAACCTGAAATGAGCTCTTTGTTTGACCGATGATATTTCGGAGAAGTTCATTGGTGATAAACCCTGAAAATTTTGCCTGAAAATAGGGAATCATTTCTTTCTTTTCACGGTCACCCATAGCAGCATAGGTATAGTCCCACCAGGATTTTACGATCTTATTTTGCAGCGTACGACGTCTCTCCATCTGAAAGTTTTCATCCGTAAAGAGTCGAACAATATCTGTAAGTGCGCCACCTGCTGGATATTCCATGAGTGTATGCACACCATTCAAGAAGTAATCCTGAATACGTGGACCAAAAACTTCATTTCCGAAAAGTTTTATCATCATCTTCGTAGCATCTTGTGCTACAAATTCTCTCTCATCTTGGTCGCGTGCTTCCAGGAGATTGAGCCCCATTGGTCGAGCGGTATCACTCGGATTGAAATAGATGACATCATCTGCACGTGAACGAGGAATATGGGGAAGGAGACCACTTGCGAAATCTCCATGCGGATCCATGACGGCCATACCATGTCCTTGCTTTGCATCTTGCCGGGCCATTGCTTCGAGAATAGTTGTCTTACCAGTACCAGTCTGACCAACGACATAAAAATGACGCATACGATCTTCCGACTTCATGTATACAGGGACTTTTTTCCCACGATAGATATTATGACCGAGGAGTATTCCTTCTTTTGGAAGATTATCTGGAGCTTTGACTATTTTAAATTTTTGCCATTTTATCTCGGGTGTAGAAGTATACTTTGAGTGAGGAAAATGAAAAATACTCGCTATTTCTTCGACATTGAGAATCATTTTTTTCCATTTCCTCCATCCAGGTCGAGAAAAAATCCTAAATATCATATTTCTCACTGTTCGTGGGCTCGCATGCTCATGGGTTTCATGAAAGTGATTGGTGTCAGGACTTCTAAACTGTTCAAAGGAAGAAATGATATTTTTCATCTGTATATCACAGGCATGATGATCACGAGCGATTGTCACAATGCGTATAACTGTCTCGTAACCGATTTTTTTACTTTTTTCATCGATGAGTTTTACTTCTTCTGATTCGAGAGCACTGGGACCATCCTTTTCCTCTTTTTTGCCATCATCTTTTGCATCTGTTTTCCAAAAATCGATAAATCACGTTATGAAGTTGAGAGGGTTAAAACCGCCTCCATGATGCCCGTGTTTCTGCATATGACTCGCATGCTTGCTCGCATGCTTTTGCCAGTGATTATCTGTTGGTTTGAGCATGACCTGGATGATACAGGATTCATCTTCTTCGAGTTTTGAGAGGGCGTTTGTGATATTATTGATAGGATCTGATTCGAGCTTTTGGTAGGTTTTGATAGGGAAGATATAGTCATGTCCGAGCGTGAGACATTCGCTCGCATAGCAGAGATGATCGCCTTCAAAGAGGTTGTATTCTTCTATTTCCTCTATGACAGCATCAGCAAAAAAGCTGGTGACTTGTTTCTCGACAAGTCCCTGGTATTTTTTTGGGACAACCATGTGAAAATATATCTGATTCTGATAAGCGATATATTCAAGTGAAAATGTGTGTTGTCAGCGGAATTTATTGAGTATTTTTCCTGAATAGAGCGAATTCATGGCTACGAGGAGCTGTTCCATCAGTCCGATATAATCCTTGAAGTCTTTTGCGTTATCATGTTTTGCATCGGCATCAGAGTCTTTTCGTGGGATAAGTATCTGGAGATGAACCTTCTCTAGACATCGTTTTTGCTCCATGTATTTTCTGAACAAGAAGGCCACTGCCACGAGAGTGGCAGGTACTATCAGAAACACTATAATGAGTAAAATAAATTCGATTGGCATGTCGGTATGTTCACGATAGTCTAATAATACTCTCTTTTTTCGCGAGAGGAAACATATGGACAATGGAAAGAGTGCTATATGACTAGACTTCTCTCAAAAATAGTGAAAAATTCTCAAAAAATCCGTATTTCTTCTCTTTTATCTTTTCTCTTTTCTCTATAATGTCGCTTGTGTCCCTATAGTTTAATGGAAGAACAGTCCGCCTAGGCGGACAAATACAGGTCTACTCGAAATGCCATTCAAGGCATTTCTCCCCTGTTTGGGACACCAGAATTACATAACATGTCCTTATAGTTTAATGGAAGAACGGCTCACTCCTAACGAGCAAATACAGGTCCGATTCCTGTTAAGGACACCATTTAAGTTAAAATTATGCAGACTGTGGAAATAATAGACATCGTCAGAAGTACAAGAAATCTCTCATTGCCACATTTTGGAAATATTATTGAGAAAGACTGTAAAAGTGAGAGTGCATCGGATGTCGTAACGCAAATTGACCAAGATATAGAAGCATATTTACAAAGAGAACTCAAAAAAATAGCACCAGAAATTGCATTTGTGTGAGAAGAATTTGGAGGCAAAAGAAATAAGGAAAGTTTTTGGCTCGTAGATCCACGTAGATCCAATAGATGGCACGAGCCATTTTCTTCGATGAATTCCGTATTGTACCACTATGTTGGCACTGATTGAGAATGGACAAGTTACATTGTCTATTATTTATGATTTTGTACACGATATCATATATCATGCTGAGCGAGGAAAATGAGCGTATGAAAATGGTCAAAAAATATCAGTATCTGAGAGATTATTAGATAGATCATATATGTCATGTGAAATTAAAACAAAAAATGAAGAAAATAGGGATCTGCTCTCTTTTCTGGATAGAAAAACCATTTTAATGCATCACATATCTGCGGGATACGAATATGTGCTCGTAGCAACTGGCAAAATTGAAGGAAGAATTGTGTATGATGGGTTCGGGAAAGATTATGATTATGCAGCATGATCACTTTTAGTATCTGAAGCAGGTGGAGCTGTGAAAAACTTTAAATCTGATACTTATAGTTATGCGAATCTGAATTTTATAGCATCCAATCAGTATGTTTATAATGAACTTGTGAATGTGAAAGACAGCATTGATAAATACATGAAATAAGGAATAATTACCAGCTTATTTCACTTATTCAGTGCTCTTTGAGGAGAGCATTTGTTTTACTAAAATGACCACAGCCGAGAAAACCACGGTGTGCTGAGAGGGGAGAGGGGTGGGGGGCTTCAAGTATTACATGTTTTGAGGTATCGATGAGAGATTTTTTTTTCTGCGCATGACTTCACCAGAGGAGAAATATGAGAAAATCACGCTTATCTGAAAGTGTCTGAATGACCGCATCCGTGAAAGTCTCCCATCATTGTCCTGCATGAGACATCGGTTCTCCTGCTCGGACGGTAAGAGTGGTGTTGAGGAGGAGGACTCATTGCTCTGACCAATTTGTTAAATCTCCAGACCTTAAACCCCCCTGCCTTGCAGGCATCCCCCCTTGACAGGGGGGCAATATCCCAGATGCTATTTCAGATTCAATTTCCTTAAAAATATTTTGTAATGATGGAGGATTTCTCACTCATTCCTGTACGGAAAAAGCCAGTCCATGTGCTTGCCCAGGTCCGTGGTACGGGTCTTGTCAGAGAATCACGACTTTTACTTTTTCAAATGGTGTATTATCGAGTGCTGCAAAGATATTTTTTGGATGAGGATAGATGATCTTACCAGCGAGAATTTCATCTTTTACAAATGCAGAAAGTTTGAGAAAATACGCTTTCTCAAATTCTGCTGAGAGCGCTGTTTTCCAGCTTTGTTCCATTATGATTCTCGTCATTTTGGGGTTTTATCATCCACAGAATGTCTATATTCATCTATGAAGCCATGGATCATTCTTGATGTCTGAATCGGTTCAGAGATGAGACTCATATTAAAATCTGAAAGGTCTCCTGTGGAATCACTGGCTGTTTTCATGATGAGATTGCCATAGTGAAGGAGATTTCAGAGGAGTCCAGAAGTTGATGCATTGACTTCTTGTACCAGGTCAATAGTCGTTTGTGACATTTTTCGATCGAGAAATTTTACTTGATCGTAGGAGATAATTCTACGATTTGTTATCACGAGTAGGTCGAGTTCATTATTGACCCACTGGACAAAGATATATTGCATGCCCACCATGATGACACCTATAAGAGTTGTCAGGATAAACACGATCGGAATACGGGCAAAACTGCCTATCAAATAAATGCCAATACACATAATCACGAGCATCATTGCATATAAAAAAGTTTGCACGAGAATAATCCAATGCTTTCGCACGACCATATAGAGTTCTTCATTACTCTCAAGAGTCATTCCGACACATTCACGGATTTTTGCATCAGCTTTTTCTTTAGTGTGCATGATGGAGATGGTTAAGAGTTACATTTGGATCTTTGGCATATACAGGATGTACCTGGTCCAATGGTTTTTCCAGAGACACAAGGGTGACCACTTTTTCGTAATTATGTGCTCTCTCTATGGTATGATTT
>Ga0247839_1000814_pt1 | contig 54815 bp, 41 predicted proteins | sample LaCruzMarch2015__6_FD_192405 | JGI IMG/M metagenome (GOLD analysis project Ga0247839, IMG submission 192405) | Freshwater microbial communities from meromictic Lake La Cruz, Castile-La Mancha, Spain - LaCruzMarch2015_16m | ecosystem: Environmental > Aquatic > Freshwater > Lake | place: Spain...
TATCACGACGAGGCCGTCCGAATCGAGCAATTCAACTGCCTGCTTCAAGGCTGCTTCCGGCTCTGGTAAATGCTCGAGGACGTCCAACATTAGGATTAGCCCGTATTGTTTATTGGGCTTGAACGTGCGATCAAACGGACCGATGTGAATTCGATGCCGACTGGCCGAATCTCGCGAGACGAGGCTCGAATCGGACTCAAGCCCCTCGATGATGCCACCGAACTCAGAGAGGCTTTCCAAGAACAGGCCGTCACCGCAGCCGATGTCGAGGATATTTGGTTTGATTGGTAACTTCAGGCCTTGAATAACCTTCAGCAGAAACTCCTCGCGCGAGCGCCACCACCAGTGTTCGCGGTATAGCCGCTCATAGGATTGCCCGTAATCACGATCCACTATCTATTTTCCTGACGACTTGCTTGACGACGTAATGTGGACGCTGCTTGACTTCCTCGTAAATGCGGCCGATGTACTCACCGATCACTCCCAAGAATAATAGCTGAACCCCCGACAGAAAAGTGATCGCCAAGATCAACGCCGTAAATCCTTCAGGCGAACGACCGAAGAAGACCTTGACAATCAAGGAGTAGAAGGCAAACAGTGCGGAACACGCGACAACGAAAGCACCAAAAGCGGTCGCGAGTCGAATGGGAAGGACGGAAAACGCGAAGACACCATCCAAGGCGAGTCGAACCAGGCGTCGAAGACTGTACTTCGAATTCCCGGAGTGCCGTGCATCGCGTTCGATCTCAAGCCCCTTCTGTCGAAATCCGTACCAAGTCCGCAATCCGCGAAGATATCGCTGTCGCTCGGGAGATTGGCGAATTAAATCGCAAACGCGACGCGATAGGATCGCAAAATCCCCCGCACCAATAGGTAAATCGAGATCTGCCAGCGACGCAATCAGACGATAGTAGACGGCGTAGCACATCCGCAGCCACATACTCTCCTTGCGTTTAATACGAATCACGTAAACCACATCAAAGCCATTTTGCGCTTCTGCCAACAGTTCCGAAATCACTTCTGGCGGATCTTGCAAATCACCGTCCATCACGACGATATAGTCCCCGGTCACGTGGTCTAACGCAGCCCCGATGGCGGCTTGGTGGCCAAAATTTCGCGACAGAGAAACCCCCACGACTCGTGGGTCGCGAGCGGCCGCCTGTTCGATCATCGACCAAGTTCGATCCGAACTTCCGTCATCCGCGAGCACGATTTCATGAGGACCGCCAGGCAGTGAATCAAGGACCGCCAAAACGCGTCTGAGCAATTCCTCAACGATCGACTCTTCGTTATAAACTGGCACCGCGACAGAAATCTTCGGCACCCCTTTCATACCTTCGGTTCCCCTTTGAAGTAGACGAGATTCCATAATTCGACTCCCAGAAGTTTGATCGGATAGGGTTCGAAAATGGCGGTGTGAAAATAAGGACGGAAGAGTTCCTTCCATGCCGTTAATGATCTAGGAAAGTTCCCGCGATCATTGACTGCCAGCCAACGCGGAATCCCGCGATATTCAGGTAGCACCAACTCAACGATATGCACGTAGCCACCTGGGCTGACCAAGTGGCTGAGCCGCCCAAGCACTCGATGTGCCTCAGGATCGGTGAGATGATGCAGGAGGCTGTTGAGCAAGACGAAATCAAATCGTTGTTCCATCGGCGCCTCAAATGTGCAAACGTCTTGAACCATAAAATTTCGACGGTACTTTCGACATGCATAGTCGATATACCTCGGATTGATATCAAATCCTGTGTAGTCTGATTTTTCGAAGTAGCGGCAATTGGTACCCGGACCACATCCAACGTCGAGAACGCGTTGTATCTTGGAAAAGTCATTGTGATGCAATATGGGCGCAAGCTTTGCATCGGCAAAGGGAGCTTGCCAAAGTCGGTAGGCGGTCGTGTTCTCCATCAGACCGCTCATTTTCTTGAGTATTTGCATCGTTCTCCAGCCGGCTAACGCCCAATGGCACTGTTCCAAACTCTGTTTTCTTAGCAGCTCAGCTCGCCAGCTTTCCCACCTAGCCCAATTGTACACTCCTATTTGAGTTGGGGTTGAATCGCGAGAGGACTTTAATCTATATGCGATCTTTGACGAAAAAATTTCGGCAGCGAGTGGTCGCTGCTTGTCCCTTTTGTAGGCGATCGAATCCCTATCTATGGCAGGTCGAAAGAACGGGAAAAAAGAACTTGTGCAAATCGATGCGGATTGGCTGCTCGGCGAATCGATGTATCGACCGTTGCCCCGTCGTTCAGGGTTCCTTCGAATCGTCTTGCTGCTAGGCTTCGTTGTCGCGGCAATTTGGAGCTGGCCATATGTATCGAGGCAGTGGCTTCAGCTAGCAAGTGCGGGTACAACGCTGTTGTCTCAGTCTAGCAAGCTACATCCAAACACCCCCAATGACACATTCCGGGCGCAGAAACCGGCTATCGAATCGATTCCTGGGAATCAGGCATTCACGACCATTCGCGGTATCGACAAGCTTCCAATCGAAAAATTGTTCCCGCTTCTGTCGAGCACGCGGCCGAAAATCGTTCAAGAGGCATCGAAGGAACTGGCCCAACGAGGAATGAGCACACCGCAACTTGAATTGGCAATCGATTTGGCCCAGGGAAACATCGAGCAACGAACGACGGCAATGGATCGATTGGTTCGGGATCAAGATATCGATCCGATCCCATGGCTTGTCTGGATGGCGGAACAGTCTGATATCAAAGTGCGAAGGAAAGCCGTTTCGTTATTAGCCCTCATGTCGAATCCCAACGCGATCCACACGCTGCGCATGCTGAAGCTGCGGGAACCAGATAGCGCAATCGCCGAACAGATCAGTCAAGTGTTGTTGGCTTTTGGAAGCACCACCAACAACCATTGATAAAGGAATTTTTGAAAATGCATACTCTACTGGCTTACTTTGAACGCTTCGCACTCATTTCAATTATTGCGGCGGAGATGTCTGCAATCGCATTCAATGGGCCAAGTGTCATAGGCGGCGAACCAGAGGAAAAAGCCCAACGCAAGTCGGTACCTGCGTATGTTGCTGTCGAGCACGAAAAACCGCGAATTCGAGGCGTTCATGCCAACAAAGCCATTGTGCGTTCTGGCCCTTCGGACCAATACTACGCAACGCTCACGCTGACGAAAGGTGCAGTCGTCGACGTTTATCTGGAAACGTCCGATGGATGGTCCGGTATTCGTCCACCGGTAGGTAGTCATGATTGGATTCCTGCAAGTGTTGCCTACATTTTGCCCGGCGGAAAGTCAGCCGAGATTATCGAGGTCGACACACCCGCTTGGATCGGTAGCGACTCACCCAACGTGTCGGAATTCATGTGGCAATCGTCCCTGACGAAGTCACAGCAGGTTCAGATCTTGGGCGAAGAGATGCAAGAAAACGACGATGGCAAAAAAAAACTTTGGTATCGTATCGCTCCACCGCAGGGCGAATTCCGATGGATCAAGAGTTCGCAACTATCGGATTCCATCACTCCTGCGGATCCGTCAAGTCTTGCCACGCAACGACCCGACAACACCCAATCCACTCAACCGAAAAAGAAGGCGGACGCAGCTCAACTGGCAAGCTACGCTGCGCCTGTGCCGACAGCGGATGAAGCAAACAACGAAGTCGAAGGAAAAATCGTCTGGTCGGACGAACAAGAAGTTCTCGCTCAAGTCCAACAACAAATCAAAAAGGAGCAAGCGGATGTTCAACGCAAAATGGTGGCAGATGGCGTTCCAATCGAAGCAACCCACCAGGAAACATCCAATGCTAAATCCAAGTCCTCTGGGAAAAACCGCCCATTACCAGCGAACTCAACTCGCAACAAGCAGCTTGCGACAGCACATCAAACAGATTCCATGCGTCAATGGGACTCCATGCAAACCAACCACAATCCAAAACTGCGAGTGGGTCCTGTGGGCAGCCTCCTTGGACTCATTGGGATTAGCGTTGTTGAGGCTGATCGAGCCCCTGTCAAAACGCAAATCGCACAACAGGTTCATTCAATCCCATCTCAAGGAGACGTTGGTCGTATCGGCCCGGTCGGAGCAAACCGTCTCGATCGATTGCCGAGACCTGGTCATCGCGGACCCACCATGGCAATGCCTCCCGATAATCTTCAAATGTCTACGAATGGAATCATGCAGGGAAATGTCTCGCTTGAGGCAAATCGGTTGAATCCTTTTGGTCGATCCGAAATGGCCGGCATACCAGCACCTCAGCCATCCCCCTATCGTCAAGGCGAAAGCACGTTTTCGCGATGGATTAATGGAAATGAACCGCTCTTTGGAGGAAAACAAACTGCGCCTGGTCCCGTGCAACCTGGTCCCGTGCAACCTTTACCAGATGGACGCCTCACATCCGGTCCAATGTTCTATGGAGTTCCTTCGGCGAATGGAAACCATGCAACACTGCCAACTCAGTTCAATACGATCGCTCAGGACACGTCCGCTTGGCATGGTTTGAGCCCATTGATGCGCACTTCGCATTCGTCTCTATCCAATAGTTCAACGCATGCCAACGATGCAGTAGACACCATGGACGGTTCGACCAATCGTGATGAATTTCAAACTCCGGAGATCCAATCGGCTCTTGCGAAATTGACCCAAGAAATTGCAAGTCCAACCGAAAACTGGAACTTGACGCCTTTCCGAAATCAAGCCGCCCAGTGGATCGAGAATGGATCGACCGCCATGGTACGCGGAGAAGCCCGATTACTGATGGAGCGAGTCGAACGATTCGAATCGTTGCAACGACGGACGCTGGGTATGGTTCAAGACACCTCTCTCATCGCTCAACGAACGGCCGGCAATGCAGCAAACAATTATCTCTATCCGCCGGGCCAGCCGAACAACGTGGTGACAGCCTCGGCTGCTGGCTTTAGCAACAGCAGTCTCGTTACGCGTGCAACAAGCGAGGAAGTCGGTCAAACCGGCGACGCATCGGGTTGGCTTGTACAAGTCCACACTTCGAATCCGGGTCAACCCGAGTTCGCATTGACCGACGATACGGGCAACGTGATCGCCTATGTGCAGTCGTCCGCAGGATTGAATCTAAGGAGATATCTTCAACAGCCTGTGATGATTCAAGGAGTTAGAGGCTATATTCCAGGTTTGGCTGCCAAACAGATCCTCGCGGAACGCGTGGTGCGTATGCGATGATTGGGAACGGGCTCAAGGTCGCAACGTCAACTCCTATCTCTGCATTCGAATCATGGGTGTCAAGGCGATTGAGTCCGTGTCGTTGCTCAAATGCAAGTCGCCATCTTGAATCGTTGCGCTCAATCTCATGGTGCGTTGCAACAACCGCGTTGCTTGGTCCAAAGGAGCAGGGTCGAGATCGATCACCATCAGATTTTTAGACCTTGCCGCAGACGACGCGATCTTATTCCACCAGACTTCGGCTGAATTACCGCTATAGCTGACCACCACAACTTGTTGCGCGCGACCACACGCCTTTCGAATCCTGGATTCATCGGGCTGGCCAAGTTCGATCCATTGCTCGATGGCGCCAGTCAAATCGCGTCGCCACAAATCTGGATCTTCGTCGTTGCTAAGCCCGCGTCCGAACTCCAATTGCTCATGTGCAAACAGGGCGAACACAATCAATCGAGCCAGCAGCCGTCGATCTGGTTCTGAAGGATGCTGTGCCAAAACGAGATTGTGCGTTGCATAGTAGTTTCGATCCATGTCGCTGACCACCAATTCAGCTTTGTATACGGTGGATTTAATCGCCATCGAAAATTGCCCGCTTGGGATAACTTGAAAGTTGGTCAGTCTAAGCACATCCGCATATGTTTTTCAACCCAATTAGCCGTTGGGCGATAGCCCCGGTTTTCCAATTGCTCGACCTTCGTCGAGAACCGGGGCTAGCGCCCTTCGGCTATCAGTTTGTTTCACTCGAAGACTCATACCGATGTGCTTAGCATGGACCCATCACTACCAATAGCGTTCAACAACGATATGGCCAGGGGCCGATTTCTTGTGGCGAACCATGCCGCGCGCGTCGAGTAGTGCCTCCACGTCGTCGAGCATCTGTGGATTGCCGCACATCATGACCACGCTGTTCGATGCCGATAAGGCTTGGTTTGCATACGATTCAAGCGAACCATTCTCGATTGCAGTCGTGATTCTTCCCGAGATGGCGCCCGGCACTTCGGCTCTCGATACAACCGGTATCGAATGGAAGCGTTCGCCAAACCGAGCACGCACTTCCAACAACTCGTTTTGATAAGCTAGGTCCGTCGCAAATCGGACACCATGCACCAAAACAACATTCTTGTATCGCTCCCAGAGGTCATCCTCTCGCATCATTGCGATATAAGGTGCAAGTCCGGTCCCTGTTGCGAGCAGCCAGATGCAATCGGCGACAGGCGTATGCGAAAGCGTAAAACCACCGGTCGCCTTAGCGGAAACATCGATTGAGTCCCCTTCATTCAAAGCCCACAAGCGCGGTGTCAACTCACCTTCATCCACGCGAACGATAAAGAATTCAAGTGTCTCGCCATGCGGCGAGGCGACAGAATAAGGGCGATGCAAGTGTTTTTCGGGCAGTTGCATTCCGATTTGCAAGAACTGGCCAGACTCAAAAGGGGCAACTCCTGGACAGTGGATGGAAACCGTAAACAAGCCATCCGACCAAATCTGTTTTCGAGCAATTTTGCCTGAGATCCATTGGAGAGCCATAGATCCGAATTCCTTACTGATGGAGAAGAGTCGACCGAGGATCTAAATATCCTATCCAATTTTGAACCGAAATAGGTGGAGCAACCTGACTTTTTCGATTCATCCCAAAGACTGATGTTGGCCGCTTCTCGCGGTACGCTACCATTACGAATACGGAAAAGATCCGTTGCCATTTCCGACAAGCTCATGTGAATCGAATAGAAAGTACGCACGTAAAATGATCGTTGAAAACACCCCAGCTAATGCCAACCCAAAGCGATCGGACGTACAAGTTGGTGACACTTGGGACTTGAGCAGCCTTTTCAACACGGATGCCGAATGGACCGAAACACTGGCTCAGTTCGAGCAAGAGCTGGGCGGTTTCGCACAGTTTGTCGGCCGACTCGGAGATTCCGCAGCAACTTTGGCCGAATGCCTCGAGTTCGACGTCAAACTCGATCGGCTCGGAGAACGGATTGGTACCTATGCCTTTTTGAAGACGACCGAAGACCAAAGCAACAGTCACTACCAAGGCTTTGTAGCTCGGTATCAAAACATCGCCACCAAGGCTGGTCAAGCGGCAAGTTTCGTGCGACCTGAGATCCTCGCCATTCCAGCCGAAAAGCTAGAAGCCATGATGTCCGAGGAATGTCTGAGCCCCTATCGACTTGTCCTCGAACGAATCAATCGCTTCCGTAAACATACGTTGAGCCAGCCAGAAGAAAACTTGCTAGCCATGCAAGGGGAAATGGCTCAAACGGCCAACAAAGCATTTCGCCAATTGAATGACGCTGATCTCAAGTTTGGCGAGGTTGTTAACGAAAAAGGAATCGCAGTCGAATTGACGAACGCATCGTTTAGCTCGTTTTTGCTTTCGCCAAACCGCGATGTTCGCAAAAAAGCCTTTCATCAGTACTACCACCAGTTTCAGTCGCACGAGAACACGTTAGCTGCAACGTTGGCGGGCAGCATCCATGGCGATGTCTATTATGCAAAGGCACGCAACTACCCCAGCGCGCGTGCAAGCTCGCTCTTTTCCGACAACATCCCGGAGTGCGTCTACGATAATTTGATTGCCGCCGTTCGAAAGCACTTGCCCGCCGTGCATCGTTATTTCGACATGCGTCGTCGAAAGATGGGTCTCAAGGACATTCGACATTACGACACGTATGTGCCGATTCTCGCAGACCATCAAGCCCATCACACTTGGGACGAAGCGGTCGAGACCGTTCTGACATCACTCGCGCCGCTCGGAAGCGAATACACCAACGTACTTGAAAAAGGGCTTCGAGGACGTTGGTGTGACCGATATCCCAACCAAGGCAAACAGAGCGGTGCCTTTAGCTGCGGGACTTTCGATGCCGATCCATTCATCTTGATGAACTACAAGACAAGCGTGCTCAACGATGTTTTTACGCTAACACATGAAGCGGGCCATTCGATGCACAGCTATTACTCAGCCACCAATCAACCTTTTCAATATTACAATTACACCATCTTCGTCGCCGAAGTGGCCAGTACTTTCAATGAGCAGTTACTTGCCCACCAAATGATTCGCAACGCGACCACCAAGGAGCAAAAGGCCGCGATTATCAATCACGAAATCGACAGCATACGCGCAACGGTGGTCCGGCAAACCATGTTCGCCGAATTCGAAAAAATCACCCATGAAATGGCGGAAAGTGGTGAGCCATTGACCGTAGAGAGTATTAAATCAGTCTATCGAAATCTTCTCGATGCTTATTTCGGCCCCGATTTCAAAGTGGATGAAGAACTGTCGCTTGAGTGTTTCCGCATCCCGCACTTCTATCGCGCTTTTTATGTATATAAGTATGCCACCGGTTTGTCGGCGGCGATCGCATTGTCGCGACGGGTCTTAGAGGGCGGGCAATCAGAACTCAACGACTATCTCGGATTTCTCAAGGGAGGATGCTCGAAAGATCCACTCGAACTGTTACGGGGAGCGGGTGTAGACATGACCCAACCCGAGCCCGTTGAAACAGCCTTGGGTCAGTTTGCAAGCCTGGTCGAGCAGCTTGATGAACTGATTTAACCCCTTGGGTTTATCCCAGGGGATCATTACCTTCAGTGAGTGCCAACTGGGGGCGAACCGGCGGCGGGTTGATCCATTACTTCAGATACGACAAAGTGAGCAGCACATATCCGGTCACCAAGTTCGGGTCACCTTCCATCCAACGCGCGTCTGGATTTGTCCACGATCCATTCTCTTGCTGTTGACTCGACAAGTACTTTAGCAAATCGGATTTCCAGTTGCGAGGTCCTTCTTTCGAGTTGAATTCTGGTTCACCCAGGGCATCCAGGGCCTTTGCCATCGTTTGTTGATAATAATACAAACCGGAACTTCCCATACCAGGATTGGTTGAAACAGAGTAATTGCTATACAGGAAATTCTTTGCGGCTTTGACGCGATAATCGTTCTTGTCAACACCCGCGAAGATCATGCTTTTGAGGCCAGCATAAGTCATGGATGCATAGGAACGCAGTCCGCCGTTTTCTTCCTTGCCTGCAAAGGATTCACCTCCGGCCGCTGGCGTGTAATAGAAGCCGCCATCGTTGACTTTTGGCGCGAACTCGGTTCGGTTCGCTGGCGATTCTAGATTTTGGCAACGGGATACAAAGACCAGCGCTCGTTGGATAGCCGGATCGTCCTCGGGACAACCAGCGTTTCGGAGTGCCTCGATCAAGAACCCTGTGTTGGACAGGTCCGGTCGCGATTTACTGCCGTAGCCCGCACCACCGTATGCGTTATCATCGGACTTGAGCCCTTCCCCTTCGTCCCACTGTTGCAACTTAACAAATTTCTCGGCTCCCTTGATTAGCTCGGTGTAGCGACCGTCTGAGTTCACTTTGGAAAAGGCCATCATGGCAAGGCAAGTTTCGTAATTTGCGTGACGGGATTCAGGTGCATAAAGTCCACCGTCTTCGTGACGTGTGCTTTCAAGATACTTGAGCGACTTGGCAACCAAGGGATCGGTGTCAGGGAGTCCGACCGACAGTAGTCCGGCTGTCACCAGCCCAGTCACGCCAGGTCCCGTCTTACTGCTGAACGAACCATTTTCCGATTGGCCAACGGTTTTTAGGAAGCCGACAGCCTTTTCGATCATCGCCTTTCGATCGGCCGACTCATCTGCGACGGTGATGGATTCCGCGAACGTGGAAACAGTAATGGCAGCAGCCCATGCAAGGAAATTCGCTGGTTTCATGGCTTGACCTATGTTCGATTGGAGGTTGTTTCGTGGTTTCGTGGTTTCATGTTCTAAATTCGGACCGGTCCGCTTTTTAGGATCGCTCGATCCATTCGTGGGATAGGCTTCTAGCCTGCCAAGCGGAAGATGACAGTCTAGAACCACTCCCCCTTCACAAATCAGACGTTTATTGTCGGTCGTTTATTGTGCGACCGATTCTAAGTATAGGCTTCTACTTAAAAAAGACGACACCGGCGGTGGTCAAATTTTGTCCGCCTCGGCTGGGAGCTCACGTAGCACAGGCTGCTAGCCTGTGCTTTAGACAATTACAGGCTGGCAGCCTGTGCTACGGGACTATCTCATGCTACCGCTCGCCGAAGAACACGGTTCGAACAGTAAGTAGGTGCCACTGCTCTCGCTCCCAAAGACGTACGGCAGGCACGTTGCTTAGGACAATCTAACGATTCTGAAAAAAGATTCCCTTGGCTTACGGTTTTGACTTAACTACTATAGACTTAGGATCCGATCACTTGATATTGATGAGTTCGGATGGATTCGAACCAAGCTACGCAGCAGGGATTCAATCTGTGGTTCGGATTCTCCACAAATAGTTTCGTTTCCGATCGTTGTGGATCAGAGTTCTATCTTGATATGAGGTGATTGCATTGCAGAATCGTTCGATGATGTAACGCGGAAACTCTCCACCCTCTCGGTCTAATAGCCTCTTCGTTTGCACGGGCATTCGTTGAACTCTTGGACCACCGCGCGGTTCATCGCGTCTCATGTGATCTCCTCGATAGTCTCACAAGCCATCGATCTACCTTAGGAGTTTTCAAGTTGAGGGTTCGCGGTCATGTTTACAAACACATTCACTTTATGTTTGTGCGTTTTTGCACTGTCATCTTCTAAGGGCACCAACACTGCCGAAGAATATGTTGATCTGATTGAGTTGAATCATTTCTATGATCATCAAGGTCGTCATGTGTACGATCAGGTGATATTCTATGAGCAGTCGCCTGAAACCGGTCGCTTTCAAGTGAGAGCATGGTGCCTCATCGAGGATAGGGATAACCTTAGTCGCCGACCTATGAAAAACGTAGAAACGCAGCTAGTTCAAGTGGATTGGTTTGATAAAGACCAACGCTTGGTGCGGAAAATTACAAGTCGAAGTTTCCGTGAGAGTTGGACCCAAATCGATCCAGAGCGCGCCAACAAAAAAATACTCGAAGAGCGTTCCCGGATCGCCTTAGTACAGAATCCCAAAAAATTTCTAGCGGACAAGCAGACACGTCAAGCGGACGAGACAAAACAAACGACAGCCGAAGAAAGCGTCCAAGGGAATATCAACACGGCCAATGTCCAGCTCAACGTTCCAGTGCCAACGCAAGGTGCCGGGGCAGGGAGTGTAGGTGCCGGGGCAGGGGCAGGGGCAGGCACCGTTCCGATGGCCGATGCCTTGGTGCGTCGCTAGCAAGTCGCACTGTGCGTTATACCGTGCGGTATACCGTGCGTTATATCGGATTCCCTTTCCATCTCGCGAATGCTTCCAGCGCAAAGAACTCAGGCAGCCCGATTCGATTATAGGAATCGGCCGTGCCTCGATTGCGATCTTCCGCGCGCTGCCAAAATTCGCGAGGATCGCTCCCTGGAAAGAGGGCTTTGTCCTTTTGGCTCTCATGCATAAAAATCGACTGGCGTTTTAACGCGAGATCTCCTGGACTGAGCGGTACAGCGATTTCGATTTCGTGCATCGGATACTCTTGCCAAGCACCGCGGTACATCAAGACATCTGGTATCTGCTGGCCACTCTCGGACATCCTCAGTAGAGCCGCAAAGATCGCTTCGGCACAAACGCGATGCGTTCCATGTGGGTCTGCCAAGTCGCCAGCAACATAGATTTGGTCTGGCTGAAGGGTCTGAAGCAACTTTTCAATGATTTCGATGTCCTCTGGGCCGACAGGTTTCTTGGCGATCGTCCCCGTGCGATAGAAAGGAAGGTCTAGGTAGTGTAGATTGCATTCCTTGCATCCGATGGCGATCGCTGCGGCTCGGGCTTCGCTTCGACGAATAAGTCCTTTGATACGAAGAATGGTATCGACGTCAGGTTCACCAGGTCGTTTTTGCTGGATGGCGGTGCGCACTTGGTCAGCCAGTTGATTCGAACGCTCTCGCTCGATTTCAAACAACTGATTGTAGTCGGCAACAAGTTCAGCCACGCGGCATGCGTCATGATCGAACACGGCGATATTGCCGCTCGTCATGTAAGCCACATGAACATCGTGTTTGTCCTCGTTCAAACGTATCAGAGTGCCACCCATACTGATAACATCATCATCCGGGTGCGGACTAAAACACAGTATTTTTTTCGGTACTTGGCCGGCCGGATGGTACTCAATGGTATCAAGCATCCAGCGGAACACCCGTTGCGAAATCAATTCCGCAGGTCCATGGTGACGCAGGAGTTGATGCAAATCATGCGCGCGAAAGTCATCTGCATCGAGTTTCAGGAGCGCTTTTCCGGTTTGCGAACATAGCCAAAGTGTCGCTCGCTTGATCAGTTCGTCGTCCCACGTTACCGTCCCAAGGAGCCATGGTGTAGATGCTCCCTTGAGCAACGAGGAAGCTGGGACATCGAGCAATACTCGAACATCGCGGTGCTCCTGCAAATACGACGCAGGTACGCGGTCATTAACAGGCCGTTCGAGCGTTTCGATGACGATCTTGGCCTTATGCTCTCCGATCACCAGCAAGAGAATTCTTCGCGCCGACAATATTCCGCTAAGTCCGACCGTCAAGGCTTGTGTGGGAACGTTCTCTTCACCAAAGAAATCGCTCGCAACGCCCCGCCGAGTGATTGGATCAAGTGTGCAAAGCCGAGTGCGACTGCGACGAACGGAAAACGGTTCGTTGAATCCGATGTGCCCGTTCATGCCGATGCCGAGCAGAACAAGATCCAGTCCACCCGCGTGCTGGATCGCTTCGTCGTATCGACGGCAGTGCAAGTCGACGTCGCTGGGATGCAATTGTCCATCGAGGAAGAAGACTTGATCGGCTGGAATATTGACATGATTGAGCAACTGATCCTGCAGCCAAACGCGGTGCGACTGAGGGCTGTTGGCAGGCAAACCATAGTATTCATCCAAAGAAAAAAGGACGACGCTCGACAGATCGAGGGATTCCTCGCGATGAAGGCGAATCAATTCGCGGAAAGTAGTAAGCGGGGTTGATCCGGCTGGCAAACCGATGACGGTACGCTGGCCAAGTGCCGCACGTTCCCGGACGAGTCCAGCGATGAGGTGAGCGGCGTAATGCGACAGCTCGTGTATCGTCTCAAAGCAAAAAGAAGGTATATTCGTGCCGGAAATGGGGCGAGCCCGCGGCTGGGATTTCGGGGTGGATTCGTTGCGTGGTGTGATCATGCTTAAGGGAAGCGAGTCAAGATGGCTGGTCGGATGGAGTCTTTATTGTATTCGGTGTCGTTGCGAGTGCGCAATGAATTGCGAACGACGGGAAATCGGCTGGTTTTGGCGGAAAGTTGTACGGCGGGATTGGTGTCCGCCGAATTGGGCCAAATCCCTGGGATTTCCGAGCATTTTTGCGGTTCGATGGTGGTCTACCGGACGGCGTCCAAGCACTCCTGGCTGGACATTGAGACAGAACTTTTAGAGGATTCTACCATCGGTCCGGTCAGCGCCGAAGTAACAGGACGTTTAGCGATGGCAATTTTGCGGAAAACGCCGGAAGCCACGATTTCGGCAGGGATTACAGGTCATTTGGGACCCAACGCACCTGGCGAAATGGACGGTCGAGTCTATTGTGCCGTGTTGAAACGGGAGGCGACTAACGGAAAACCGGTGATCGTCCGACATAAATTGCGATCGGCGAGTCCGATTGACATGGAGGACGTTGTTGGGCGCAAGGTCCGTCAACAAGAGGCAGCGAAATTGCTTCTGGAGTTCATCGAATCCCAATTGGTTGGGTGAATCGAAGGACCAATGGGTGGATGAATCGAAGGACGAAGTGTTTGGATAGGGATTTCACAACAGGAATTGACGAGCGAGCGAGGTTTCTATAGAAAGGGGATTACACGCGTCCGTGGCGCAATTGGATAGCGCATCGGTCTTCGGAACCGAGGGTTGAAGGTTCAAATCCTTCCGGGCGTACTCGTCTCATCCTGCGAACTTTAGGCTATATGCCAGTTCGCGGATGGGGAGGTTTTCTTTTACGGCCACTCGATCGCCGAAATCCCCAGCGTTTTGGGTATTTTTGATTTTTCGACCCCAGCTTGCCTCGCTCTCACTTTTCCTACCGCGAGCAAATTTTCCGGATGTTGCTTCCGACCCACCGAACCCGACCTCAAACTACCAGCCTGCCGGGTTAACAGCTGGGCCAGAATCGGAGCTGATTGGCAAGGTCCCAGTCTGGAAACTGCCCCTCCGGTTGAGCTCGAATCATTTGGCTGCCGCTGGTACAATGAAAGAGTTTATCACCGAAGCAGCAAACGGTTACGGCCGAGCAGCCAATCGAGCCGGTTACAGTTCTGCCACGTAAAGAACGTCCGAAGACTCTCAATTGGAGATCCAGCATGTCGACAACCGAAGCCGCATCGAAAGTCTTTGAAGAAATCGCTCAATTGTTTGGTTCAGGCCCGACCGATGAGCAGATTCTGAATTTTCGGCCGTCTGCCGTCGTCGCCCAACGAGCCTCGCAGCTTCTGTCGCTGAACCGGACCGGCCAAATGGATGACGACCTGAAGAAAGAACTGGACCAGTACGAGCAAGCTGAACTTTTGATGCGTATGGTGAAGGCCCGGATACATGTACGGCAAGGAAGCTAGGTAGGGATGAGCGAATATGTGCCTGCAGAACTGCGACGGCTGATTCGTGAACGCGCCAGTCATCGATGCGAATATTGCCTTCTTCATGAAGACGATGCCTTCTTGCCACATGAGCCAGACCATATCATCGCTGTCAAGCATCGCGGCGAAACGAACGAAGGAAATTTGGCTTGGACCTGTTTCGTCTGCAATCGCGGTAAAGGGAGCGACCTTGCTTCGGTAGACGAGACGACGGGAGAGATCGTAAGGCTCTTTCAACCCAGGACCGATTCATGGGACGATCACTTGGAGCTGATGAAAGATGGTTCTCTTTCGGCCAGGACGGCTATCGGGCGAGTTACAATCACTCTACTCAAGTTGAACCGTCCTGAGCTGCTTGCAATCAGAGCCTTGCTTGCAAAATCGATTCGGAAACCGCGTTAATGCGGCTTCGGCTACATCATTTGAAGTCATGCCATCGATGATTACTGCGATGGGCTAGACGCGTCAGTGACGTCTTGACGCAGCCTATTCCACATTTGCTGTTGCTTGGTCCAGTCGAGCGTTTTGGCAATAGGACGGATGTCGGCTTCTTTGATCGAATCGCGTTTTCTCCCCCTCGCCCCGCTTCGGGGAGAGAGGGCCGGGGGAGAGGGGTTGAGCCCTGACGTGGTTGACTCCGGTTCAGTTATTTGTTTACGCTTATGAAACGCAGCTAGACATTGAATTCACGGTCAAAAAACCAATCAAAACACAGTGCAAAACCCCTCACCCCCAACCCCTCTCCCCGAGTACGGGGCGAGGGGAGCAAGAGCAAAAGATGTGGGTAAAGACGGGGCTAGATTGTCTAGACACATGATTTGTCTCATGCGTGTTGTAGAGATCTGGCCGAAGTGGGCGAGTTCGGATTGTTTGATGATGGCTTTAGATTGTATGAGCCTCCGCTCAAACGGTAGCAATTGATGTAGAATCATTAAACAAGCCTGCGGTCTACACTTGAATACCCGAGAAAGTCCGCCCACATGCCCAACACAACAACCACCTACCACCGCTATGGATCTACAAGTCGATAACGAGACGACCGGCCTTTTGGACGCTTCAATACCATCGCCCGGCGAGATAGTTCGAGTTCGGCAACGGTTCTACCTAGTAGAGCAAGTCGTTCGGTCGCGGCGAAAATCCGATAGCACGCTCGTTCGACTCTCTTGCATCGAAGACGACGCGCAGGGGCAACCGCTAGAAGTGCTCTGGGAACGCGAAATCGATGCCGAACCATTCACCGGCGAACAATGGTCCGGACTAGCCAAGAATGGATTCGATGATCCTGATCTGTTCGCATCCTACTACAACACCCTAAAGTGGAACTGCGTTACCGCTACCGATCCCAACCTGTTCCAGTCTCCATTCCGCGCCGGTATCAAACTAGAGGCTTACCAGTTGGAGCCCCTGCGCAAGGCTCTGAGACTCCCTCGCGTCAATCTCTTTATCGCGGATGACGTGGGACTCGGTAAAACGATCGAAGCCGGGCTGATCGCTCGAGAACTACTCCTGCGCAAACGTGTTCGGGACATCGTTGTCTCCGCTCCACCGTCCATGCTGCTCCAATGGAAAGATGAACTTGAAAACCGGTTCGGCTTGACGTTCGAAATCCTCGACAAAGACTACATCAAACGCGTGCGCCAAGAACGTGGCTTTAGCGTCAACCCGTGGAGCACGCACTCGCGGTTCCTGGTTTCTCACCGACTACTGATCGACGAGCATTACGCAGCACCGCTCCGTGATTGGCTCGGTACATTCCGCCCTGGTGCCCTGCTAATCCTGGACGAAGCCCACCATGCCGCGCCAGCCAGTGGACAGCGCTATGCGATCGACTCGAAATTCACGCGGGCCATCGAGGACTTTGCAAAGCGATTCGAACATCGGCTATTCCTATCAGCCACACCACACAATGGACACAGCAACAGTTTCTCGCGATTGCTTGAACTCCTTGATCCGCAGCGATTCTGCCGTGGCGTTGAAGTCGAAGCATCTCACCGCGATGAAGTGGTCGTCCGACGTCTGAAAGAAGACATCCGAGCAGTAGGGATAGCGGGCTTTCCAAAGCGCGAGGTCGTCCAGGTCGATATCACGGGACTGCCCGACGATGCGCCAGAGTTGGCCCTGATGACACTGCTCAACAAGTATCGCGATCTCCGTGAAACGCGGATGAAGAGCCAAAACAAGCGCCAGCAAGCCGCAGCCGGGCTCTTGATCACAGGCCTGCAACAGCGATTGCTTTCCTCGATTGAAGCCTTCGCCCGTACCCTCGCCGTCCATAAGAAAACCGTCCAGCGGCAATGGGAATCATCCCAGAAAACCAAGGCAGCCCCAGCGTCCGTCACAGCGTCCGTCACTGCCGCCAGTCTAGACCTGCTATCCGACAGCGTGGACTACGACAATGATCGCGCCGCCCTCTCCGAAGACGAGTTGCAAGCCGAAGAAGACGCACAATTCGAAGCGGCCTCGGTCGCCTCGTCCATTTCTGCCGGTGATACCGATTCAGCAGCGCAATGGCAAGCCGAGCAAAAGCTCCTCGATCAAATGACGACCATCGCAAATGCCTCGCGTGGACAAGCGGACGCGCGCATTGAAAAACTGCTCGCCTGGATCGACGCCAATATGTGTCCGGGAATGCTCGTCGGGAAAAAGGATGCCCACCCAGCATGGAACGATACTCGGCTGCTGATCTTCACCGAGTACGAAGACACCAAGCGGTACCTGGTTCAACAATTGTCTGGGGCCATTGCGAAAACCGACAAGGCCAGTGTTCGCATCGAAGTCTTTCACGGCCCGACACCACCAGAACGCCGTGAAGAGATCAAGCGTGCATTCAACGCTCCGCCGCAAAAGAATCCGGTTCGCATTCTGGTCGCCACAGACGCCGCCCGAGAAGGTCTCAATCTCCAAGCCCATTGCTGGAATATGTTTCATTTCGATGTGCCTTGGAATCCAAGCCGCATGGAGCAGCGCAACGGACGCATCGATCGCAAGCTCCAACCGCGTGACATCGTTCGCTGCCATTACTTTTACTACCAACAACGCCCCGAAGATCGCATCTTAAAAGTTCTGGTTCGCAAGACCCAAACGATCCGCGAAGAGCTTGGCAGCCTGTCTCAAGTCATCGATGCCCGACTCGCGACCACGATGAAGGGCGGTATCCGTCGCGATCGTATCGAAGAGTTAGAAACAACCATCGCTACGGCGGATATCGATCCTCAGCATCGCCGAGCCATCGAAAGCGAACTGGAAGCGTCGCGTCAGCGCCAAGACGCGCTGCGACATCAGGTCGACCATCTCCGAACCTTGGCAGCCAAGTCACAGGACAGTATTGGACTCAACGAAGAACTGTTTCAAAAGGCTATTTCAGCGTCCTTGCGATTGCTGAACGCGGAACCATTGAAACCTGTCGCATCCAGCGAACCTCACCGTGTACCCAGACTTACCTTTCCCGCTTTGGATCAGCGACAAGGTGCGGATTCGACGTGGGCCAATACGATGGACGCTCTGCGAGTCCCGCGAGAACGAGGTCAGAAGCCTTGGGACTGGCGTCGCGAATCGCCCGTCCGCCCGGTGGTCTTCGAAGATCCAGGTGAAGTCACCGACGAGGTCGTTCATTTGTTTCTTGAGCATCGGATTGTTCAACGACTGTTGGGGCGGTTCATCTCCCAAGGATTTGTTCACGACGATCTTTCGAGAGCTTGCCTTGCGCAGACCAAGGACACGATTCCTCGCGTGTTGCTGACCGGACGATTGGCATTGTATGGACCGAGCGCGGCTCGACTGCACGAAGAGTTGATCGTCGTATCGGCACGCTGGGTGGATCCGCAGATTCGCCAAGGGTCATTGCAGATCAATACCGATGCCGAACACCAGAAGACGCTTGCCCTGTTGAATGACGCGTTAGAACAGTTCCGACCAGCCGTCAACCCATTGGCGTCGAAGCAGTTGAGAGAATCCGTGGCTGGCGACATACGCCAACTGCATCCGCTCTTGGAGTTGCAAGGGCAGAAACTTCAGCAAGTCGCAGAAGAGCAATTGCAGAAGCGTGCCGAGGAAGAAGCGACTGCGATGACTGGTATTTTGAAAACGCAACGAAGCCACATCCAGGCGGAGAAAAAGAAGCATAAAGAAAAGTACAGTAACCCAGCGCAGTTAAAATTCGACTTCGGTGACGATGAAGGCGAATTACGACAGTTGGAGTCGAATAAACGTTACTGGGACAAAAGGCTCGAAATGCTGGACGAAGAACTTCGCACCGAACCAAAGCGAATCAAAGATCTGTATGAAATCAAAGCAACGCGCCTCGAGCCCGTAGGCCTAATTTATCTCTGGCCCGTAACGGGGTAGAGAGTGGGATAGGCTTCCAGCCTGTCAGTCGTAACGGGGTAGAGAGTGGGATAGGCTTCCAGCCTGTCAGTCGTAACGGGGTAGAGAGTGGGATAGGCTTCCAGCCTGTCAGTCAGCGCATGACAGCGCATGACAGGCTGGAAGCCTATCCCACCAACCAAGAACCAAGAACTAAGATTCAAATGTCACGCGATCCCGAACTCACCGCTCACCTTGAATGGCTCGGCTACATCCAGCCAGTCGGGCTGGTCGTATCCGCACCGTCTTTGTTGCAAGCCCAGGCGCATGTCAATAGCAACGTCATCCCGCAACATCAACGTTTCTTGGCTTGCCTACCCGTCGACAAACATGACGAGGTCGTTCCGCAGATCGAGGACTTTCCAGCCTTCGTGCGCCAAGTGCTCGACTGGACGGAGTCCGACCTGGTTGCGTTTGACGATGCGGCAAAATCCGGCATCGACGTCTCAGGCTTGGAAGTCGTATTGCCCGAGTACAACGAAACGCTGCGGCCAACTTGGATCGTGCCGGAGTTCAAGTCAGCAAGTGCTAAGTCGTCCCTATCCACGGACTCTGCAGCGACCGCAGCGACCGCAGCGACCGCATCGGCTGAGCCGAAACAGCCGTCCAACGCGGACCGTTTTGTTATGCTCATTCAACAGGTTCCGCCCGATCAAGATCTGGACGAGCCCCAGGAGGAAACCGATCGGCGCTGGCATGCTTCACCTCACGCACGCTTTGAGCGGTTGCTGCGAGAAACGCAAGTTCCAGCCGGCTTGCTCATCAACGGTCGCAAGTTGCGATTGGTGTACGCACCGCGAGGCGAGACGAGCGGCTATCTGACCTTCAACGTCGACGAGATGGTCTCCGTGGCAGGACGGCCCATGTTCGCGGCCTTGCACATGCTGCTGAATTCCGATCGGCTGTTCAATCTGGAAAAGAAGCAACGGCTGCCATCGATCCTGGTCGAGAGTCGCAAGTACCAGAACATCGTCTCCACGCAATTGGCTCAGCAAGTCATGGCGGCCATGTATGAGCTGCTGCGAGGTTTTCAAGCGGCCGACGACCAATGGAATGGCAAACTGCTGAAGGACGTGCTAGCCAGCAACCCACAGAATGTTTACCACGGGCTGTTGACCATCTTGATGCGATCCGTGTTCATCCTGTACGCCGAAGACCGCAATCTGCTCAGCAATCACCCTGTCTATACCAGCTACTATTCGATCACCGGTTTATTCGAACGGTTGCGAACGGACGCGGGCCAATATCCAGACACGATGGACCAGCGGTACGGAGCTTGGGCGCAGTTACTGACCTTGTTCCGCATGATCTACGAAGGTGGCAATCACGAAGACTTGAAAATCCCAGCGAGAAAAGGCTACCTCTTCGACCCCGAACGCTATCCGTTTTTGGAAGGGGGATTAGGGATTGAGGGTTTGGGTTTAGGGAAAGACGTCGGGATTGGAGAAGAGTATCAGCACATCGCCAAAAACGAACTCGTACAAGAACGCCGCCCCCAAACGACCTACAACCAACCCCCAACAACAAACCACCAACAACCAACCACAAAGAACGAAGAACCAACAACAAAGAACTCTCCCCTATCAACGAAGAACGAAGAACCAAGAACTAAGAACTCTCCCCCAACAACAAACCACCAACAACCAACAACTAAGCACGAAGAACCAACAACAAAGAACTCCTCCCTATCAACGAAGAACGAAGAACCAAGAACTAAGAACGTTTTCATCCCTAGAGTTTCTGATGGAGTTATCTATCGCGTTTTAAACAATCTGCTGATCCTCGATGGCGAGCGACTCAGTTATCGGTCTCTCGACGTCGAGCAAATCGGCAGCGTCTATGAAGCCATCATGGGCTTTGAAGTCAAAGTGGCCACCGGTCGTTCGATCGCCATCAAGCCAACCAAAAAACATGGCGCACCGGCAACCATCAACTTGGAGGAACTTCTGGCGACTGAGAAAAGCAAGCGTGCCGCGTGGCTGTCCGAACAATCCGATCAAGATCTGACGGGCAAAGCGCTGGAGTCGTTGAAGTCGGCAGCCACGATCGAAGAGTTATTGGCTGCGTTGGGAAACAAGATCGCTTCGGAAGTCACCCCCAATGTCGCAGCGTCTGGCGCCATGATCTTTCAGCCCTCCGACGAGCGCCGACGCAGCGGTTCGCACTACACGCCGCGATCACTTACCGAGCCCATCGTCCGCACGACGCTCGAACCTATCCTCAAACAACTCTACGATCCCGAATCCCCAATTCCGACTCCCTATTCGCCAACCAAAGAGGACAAGAAACGTTACACGCAAGGCGAATTGGATGCACGCATTCGTTTGTCGGAAAGGGCGATTGAGCATGCACGGAGAGCGCGCGAAGTCGGCACGCCCCATCCATCGCAGCTCTTGGATTTGAAGGTCTGCGATCCGGCGATGGGGAGCGGTGCATTTTTGGTGGAGACATGTCGGCAGCTTGGGGACGAGCTGGTGAAAGCGTGGTACGCGCACTACAAAGATGATTCTGGTGCGGAGGGGTTCCCCGACATCCCACCGGATGAAGACGAGTTGCTCTATGCTCGGCGACTCATTGCGCAGCGGTGTTTGTATGGAGTCGACAAGAACGTGATGGCGGTCGATCTAGCCAAGCTATCGCTGTGGTTGGTGACGCTGGCCAAAGATCATGCCTTCACGTTTCTCGATCACTCGCTGCGGGCTGGCGATTCGTTGGTGGGTCTGACGCGCGAGCAGATCATCGGCTTCCACTGGGAGCCCAAGTTGCAAAAGAAGTTTGGAGAAGACCAGATTCAGAAGCGGCTCGACAAAGCGACGGAAGCCCGCGTGAAAATTCTCAGCGCCCGCGAAGATGTTCCTTATCGCGATCAAGAGCAACGCATGGCCGTGGCCGATGATGCACTGAACTTGATCCGCATGGTCGGCGATGCATGTGTAAGTGCGTTCTTTGCTGGGGACAAGAAGAAGGCGAGGGAAGATCGCTGCCAAGAGCTATACGATATTTCGAGCGAGTACTTGGCAAGTTGGAAGGGCAGCACCGTTGATTTCGCCGCTCGTGATTTGCTTGGACAAGCCGCTGGGTCACTGCGTCAGGGTGAGCATCCCATTTCTCCGTTTCATTGGGAGATTGAGTTTCCGGAAGTATTTGCGAGGGAAAATAGCGGGTTCGATGCGTTTATGGGGAATCCACCTTTTGCGGGCAAGAACAATTTCATACCATCAAATCACAAATGTTATTTGCAATGGCTCAAGGAAAACCACCAAAAGTCACATGGAAATAGCGATTTAGTTGCCTATTTCTTCCGCGTTGCTTTCGAAATGTTGCGTGAACATGGATGTCTTGGGTTGTTAGCAACGAAGACGATTCGCCAAGGTGATACTCGTGCAACAGCATTGACTTGGATCCGTTTAAACGGAGGAACAATCTATTCAGCCCGCCGACGATACCGATGGCCAGGAGTTGCTGCGGTTGTTGTAAGTATAGTCCACGTTGTCAAAGTGAACAAAACCAAAGCACGTTGTTCATTGAAATTGGATGAGCGGACTGTTACGGACATTACAGCATTTCTTTTTGATTCAGCTGGCGACGATTCTCCTGCAACCCTTGCAGCCAACGTAAACAAGAGCTTTATCGGAAGCATCATACTCGGTATTGGTTTTACTTTCGACGATGGAGATACGTCGGGCAAGGCTTTGCCGATTAGTGCAATTGGAAAACTTGTTGAAGATGACAAGAGAAACGCAGATCGTATTTTTACGTACATTGGAGGTGATGAGATTCTCTCATTGGTCAAATTGCAGCCTGAAAGATTCATTATCAATTTTTCACAGTTTGGGCTCGATGAAGCTGAAAAATGGCCTGCCTTACTTAAAATAGTAAAAGATCGTGTGAAAGGAACTCGGGCAACACATTCGACAGCAAATTGGTGGCACTATGAACGAGATCGAGCTGATCTATACAACGCAATCCGTGGAAAACCACGAGTTCTAGTGCGAGCGGTGACTAGTAAGCATCACGAAGCTTTCGTATTTTTAGATAATGTTCGTCCATGTGTTTACGACCAAACTTTGGTTGTGTTCGCGGATGATCGCGATCGATTGTTTGCGATTTTGGCAGGCCAGACGCATGAAAGTTGGGCTCAGTTCTTTGGTGGAACGCTGGAGGATCGCCCACGATACAACGTAGAAGATTGTTTTGAATCCTTTCCGTTCCCCAAATCGTTCGATAATGACGAATCTTTGGAGAAGGCTGGGATGCAATGCCACACGTTTCGAGAACGGCTAATGTCCGAAAATGAAGAGGGACTTCGTAAAACCTACAACCGCTTCCATGACCCGCACGAACGTTCATCGGGGATTTTTAAGCTGCGGGAGCTTCACGATGCGATGGATCGAGCGGTGTTGGAGGCTTACGGCTGGGACGACCTTGCCGCGACGGCTCGCTGTGAGTTCTTGCTGGACTATGAGGAGGAGGGGACGGGGGATTGGGGGTTGGGGGTTGGGGATTTGGGGGAGGAGAACCAATCCCTAAGCGCAAGTCCCAAATCCCGGCGCAAGCTCCCCTGGCGTCTCCGCTGGCCCGACGACTTCCGCGACGAAGTCCTCGCCCACCTCCTCGAACTCAACGAACAAAGACACAAGGAAGAACTGCTAGCGGCTGGCGCCCCGTCGGCTCCCAAGAAAGTACCCAAAGCGTCGGCGAAGAAGAAAGCCAAGACCCCCACCTCAGCCGATCAACTACAGCTCGGGTTGGATGAGGAATAGTTCTTGGTTCTTGGTTCTTAGTTCTTGGTTCTTAGTGGATCCAAACAGTGTAGAGCGATTGTCCTCAATCGCTTCGGCCTGGCATTGATTGGTAGAATCGCCCCAGATCGTTCGAACGCAGAATATGTTAGTCGGTCTCGCAGTGCCAAAGTTCTTAGTTCTTAGTTCTTAGTTCTTAGTTCTTGGTGCTTGGTGCTTGGTGTTTGGTGCATGCGTCCGACGCCCCGAATGGGGCATCCATGTTAAAGCCCAGGGCAGAGCGAAGCGTCGCCCTGGGTTACCTGGAAAACAAGGTTCGTCGCCCTGAAAGGGCAATATGTCTCGTTCATTTTGCCCCTTCAGGGCAACGGGATTTGGGGTGCGGGTACCCAGGGCGGCGCTGCGCTCTGCCCTGGGCTAAGTTGTGAAAGCCCGTTGGGCTAGATCCATTTCTCACTCTTGAAAGAAAGGACATCAACCCACGGCAAAACCGGATGGACCAAAATTTAGCGAGCTCGGATAGAATGCTTCCTATAGCAACGAAGTTGGGATTGGGGATTAGATGAGTAAAAAGAAATCGAAGACGACGGATTTGACTGAGCAATCGCAGGGGCCGAATCAAAGCCTTTTCAACATTCCGGCGCTGCTGGGCGATATTCGAGGCCTGATCGAATCTGCGCGGGAGCAAACCGCTCGTGCTGTCAATTCAACGTTGGTCGTGATGTATTGGCAGATCGGCCAACGTATTCGTACAGATGTGCTTCAAAATGAGCGGGCGGAGTACGGAAAGGAGATTGTGCAGACACTGTCTGCACAATTAACGGAGGAGTACGGTAGGGGATTCGGTCGTCGGAATCTCTTCCAAATGCTGCGGTTTGCTGAGAGGCTTCCGCAACTAGTGTTTTTTGGACTTCCTGGGGTTGACCGGGTCATAACGTGGCGAGCGGCTGGGTCCGCTTGTAAACTAACACAGGTCGCGTAGGATCTCGGTAAAATCGATATTGTGTAGAGTGCGCTCGTCGGACGATTTCCGAGACGAAGTCCGCGCCCGCCTCCTCGAACTCAACGAACAAAGACACAAGCAGGAGTTGTTAGCCGGTAGTTCTCAGTTGTCAGCGAAAAAGGAAACGAAAGCGTCGACGAAGAAGAAAACAAAGAAGTCCACTTCGGTCGATCAACTACAGCTCGGGTTGGATGAGGAATAGTTCTTGGTTCTTGGTTCTTGGTTCTTAGTGGTTAGTGGTTAGTGGTTAGTGGTTAGTGGTTAGTGGTTAGTGGTTAGTGGTTAGTGGTTAGTGGTTAGTGGTTAGTGGTTAGTGGTTAGTGGTTAGTGGTTAGTGGTTGGTTAGTGGTTGGTTAGTGGTTGGAGATTAGGGGTTGGGGATTAGGTGACATTATGAAGAGTAAGCCATACATCGTGTCACTTTGCCTTGAAGCCTTCGTGGTTCATGCCGGTAGCACGTGCGTTAACCAACGGTGGTTCATATGACCGAGCGTTCGTCAACAAGTTTCAGCGATTTCGTCGTCTACGTTGACGAAAGCGGAGACCATGGTTTGAAGTCGATGGACGCCACCTATCCGGTGTTTGTGTTGGCCTTCTGCGTGTTTTCCAAGAACGAATATGTAAAGGTCATCACACCCAAATTGCAGGAGTTCAAGTTTCGCTATTTTGGGCACGACATGGTTGTCTTGCACGAACACGACATCCGTAAACCCAAAGGTCCCTATGCGATCCTGTTCGATCCGGACATTCGCAAGTCGTTCCTGGAGGATTTGTCCGCAATCATTTCCGAATCCAAATTCCAGATCATCGCAACGTTCATCCACAAAGAGACGTTTCATCGCAAGCATGGAGATGGGGACAATCTCTACAATGTCGCCGTGCGTTCCTGCTTAAAACGCCTTTATCGGTTCCTCTCGGCGCAGGGGCAAGAAGACCGCATTACGAATGTCATCTTTGAGCAACGTGGCAAGAAGGAAGATAACGAGCTGGAGCTTGAATTCCGCCGGGTTTGTGACACCGAGAATCCATCAGGAGTAGCATTGCCCTTTTCGATTGTGTTGGCAAACAAACAGATCAATTCCTGCGGTCTGCAACTCGCTGATCTTGTTGCCAGACCGATTGGACGAAAGTGCCTGAAGCCAGAGCAAGAGAATCGTGCCTACGACATCCTGGAGCAGAAGTTGATTAGGGATGTCGAGGGAAAAATTAAGGGAGCTGGGATAGAATGCTTCCCTTAGAAAGCAAAAAACCCCGGAATTCTCCGAGGTTATTTCGCCGACCGGATGTTTCCAATCCACTTAAAATTAATGATCGGCTGCAACGACAGAAAAGTCAAGCCGGATCAACAATCTTCCCGGATATGGAACCCAATAATGCGTCCAAAGTGGGGGTTGGGGATTTGGGGGACGAGAACCAATCCCTAAGCGCAAGTCCCAAATCCCGGCGCAAGCTCCCCTGGCGTCTCCGCTGGCCCGACGACTTCCGCGACGAAGTCCTCGCCCGCCTCCTCGAACTCAACGAACAAAGACACAAGGAAGAACTGCTAGCGGCTGGTGCCCCGTCGGCTCCCAAGAAAGTACCCAAAGCGTCGGCGAAGAAGAAAACGAAGAAACCTACTTCGGACGATCAACTACAACTCGGGTTGGATGATGATGAATAGTGCTTTGTTCTTGGTTCTTAGTTCTTGGTTCTTAGTGGTTCCAAACAGAGTAGAGCGATTGTCCTCAATCGCTTCGGCCTGGCATTGATTGGTAGAATCGCCCCAGATCGTTCGAACGCAGAATATGTTAGTCGGACTCGCAGTACCAAACGATTGAGGATGAGTAGATGTTGGTTCTTGGTTCTTGGTTCTTGGTGCATGCGTCCGACGCCCCGAACGGGGCAACAATGTTAAAGCCCAGGGCAGAGCGAAGCGTCGCCCTGGGTTACCTGGAATACAAGGTTCGTCGCCCTGAAAGGGCAATACGTCCCGTGCATTTTGCCCCTTCACGGCAACGGGATTTGGGGTGCGGGTACCCACTGCGGCGATCATGGGAAACGACAGGAAGATTTTACGACAGGAACATAAAGACTTGCGATTGCTTATTTTCCTGTCCTCAAATCTTCCTGTCGTACCGAGATTGCTGTCCATTTGGTTCGGTTAACCGGCGGTGCACATCGAAAACCCTGAATGGTACCAATGGACCAAAGTCGGTGTCCTGCCCGTCACTATGGGTGCGCGAACGGTTCGCAAAAAGGGCTAGGGCTGGAGAAGAGATCAATCCCTATGTCCTAACCCGGATTGTTTTGACGTCATAAGCGACACACTGAAGTTGTTCACTTCAAATCCATCTGCCTCCAATCCCAAACCCCGGCCCCCAGAATCAAGCTTGACTTGCGAGTTATGTATGACATAATTGTTAAGCAAGGAGAGGTGATGTGACTGATCTTATTCCTGACTTTGATTCGAACGGACTGTTGCCAGCCGGTGATTACGAAGTGACTTTTGACGAATTGCTTCGATCGACTTTGGTGCAGGGACCGGCAAACTTGGCTGCTTATCCGAACTGGGATTCGTCCTGGAGAGGTTGGCTAGTGGATCAATTGGAAACGATGACTCGCCAGCTATGGCAGGTTGGGATCACCGATGTTTTCGCCGACGGTTCGTTTGCGGAGGACAAGGATCACCCCAACGACATCGACGGTTACTTTGTCTGTGATCGAAGCGATTTGGCCAGTGGACGCTTACAGCGAGAACTAAATCTGCTCGATCCTCAAAAGATTTGGACGTGGGATCCTGCTTCGCGTCGTCCCTATGTAGGGTACCCCAAGAAGCAGCTTCCGATGTGGCACGTATATCGAGTCGAGCTATACCCGCACTTCGCTGGTCTGAATTCCGGCATCAGGGATCGACATGGAAACGAATTGGAATTCCCTTCGGCGTTTCGCCAATCGCGCCGTGACGGGCGTGCAAGGGGAATTGTGAAGTTGAGAAAAGGAGCCTAGGCATGATTCGCAATGAAAAAGAGTATCAGGAAGCGGTCCAAAGGTTGAACGATGAACAGCAGCGATTGGCAGCCCATCGTGCAAATCTAGTAAAAGAAGGATTGGGGCGATATGCCGTCAAAAACTTGATGGACCCGATGGAATCCTTTCATCTGCAATTGAAGGAAGAGGTCGAGAGCTACGAACGACTGAAGCGTGGTCAGTTTGACGATCTGAAGAACCTGCGTGGGCTTGGTCATCTCTTGGTTTCTCTACGAATCGCCCGCGGTATTTCGCAACGCGATTTGGCCGCCGCTCTTGAAGTTCACGAGTCCCAGGTCTCACGTGACGAACGGAACGAATATCACGGCGTTTCCGTGGATCGTGTTTCTAAGATACTTGAAGCACTCGGAGTTCAATTGCGAACTCATGTCGAGTTGGTTGGGGATTAGGGGTTTGTTCTTGGTTCTTGGTGCTTGGTGCTTGGTGCTTGGTGCTTGGTGCATGCGTCCGACGCCCCGAATGGGGCAACAACATTAAGACTTGCGATTGCTTATTTTCCTGTCCTCAAATCTTCCTGTCGTACCGAGATTGCTGTCCATTTGGTTCGGTTAACCGGCGGTGCACATCGAAAACCATGAATGGTTACAATGGACCAAAGTCGGTGTCCTGCCCGTCACTATGGGTGCGCGAACGGTTCGCAAAAAGGGCTAGGGCTGGAGAAGAGACCAATCCCTAAGTCCTAACCCGGATCGTTTTGACATCATAAGCTTCATGAAAATGATTGGAACCAGGGCATGACACCATTCGAAGTTCGCTCCCAACTTGTCACTGCACTACAACTGGATCTGGTTGGACCGCACGATGGACTCGGCAATGTTGCTGAGCTCCTTCCCCAACATCCTTCGCGGTGGTACCTGACCGGGTTTCTTGTTCCGTTCGAGGCGGGTGAAAGCCAAGCCAACGACGCGGACGCTGGGGATGACATCGACGGCGCAGGCGAACGCGGTGGCGCCGATGATGACCAAACTCCCGAACAAGTCGCCGCCAGCAAAACCCGCTTTCCGTCGTCGATGGGACTGAGTGTGCTGCTCCCAATCAAAACGACGCAATTGCAAGTGACTGTCGACTGGGGGGACTACAGTCCGATCGAACCTACACTAGAACAGCCCAACGCTTGGCAACGAACGCACCAACAGCAGACAATTGTCATTCCTATTGAGAGCAAAGATCGCTGGCGTGTCAACCAACCCATTCCGGGCAGCAATGGCATGCAGATCAGTGTGACCGGTCGCAGGCTGAACGCGACTCGCAATATGGAGTCGTATGATCAACAATGCCAAAGTGTCTCCGTGTTTCTCGTCAACCACCGCGTGACGGCTCCCGATGATACTCGCGATACCGCCTTTGCCTTTCAGGCGCAACTGACGGTCACTTGCAGCGAAGGCTTTGTCGCTCGCGCCGATGTGCATGCGATCGAGAGCAACGATCCGGATCTGCGTATCGCGGATTTGCAGTTCCGCGACTGTTTCGAGTTTGCCGTGGGGCACAACATTTCGTCCGCATCGACTGTGGTCGACAGCAAGTGCTTCCGCGTGCGCACTTGCTGGATTCCACAGGCCGAGGTAGAGCGCACGATCGTTCCGAAGATGGAGGACGTGCAACTGGGGATGGAGTCCCTGGCCGCTTTGAAGGATGGTGCGGCTGCGTCCATTTCGTTGACGCCTTTCGTGACCCACTATCGGGAGTGGATCGATAAGCAGCAAGTCATTCTTCAGAAGCTGACAGAACGTCGCCTGGAAACGGCAGAAGCACTGCTCCAACGAGCCCGAGTTGCATCGTCCCGAATTGAACGGGGGATCAAGCTGCTAGAAACTCCGCAGGTTCTCGAAGCTTTCAGGTTAGCAAACCAAGCCATGGCGATGCAGGCGAAAAAGCGATTGAGTCTGTCGAGTGGCAAGACGGAGGCTGAGATTGTTCCAGAATGGCGTCCGTTTCAGTTAGCGTTCTTGCTGATGAATCTCGATGGCATTGTGAATCCGGAATCGTCGGATCGCTCGACCGTTGATCTTTTGTTCTTTCCAACCGGCGGTGGCAAGACGGAAGCCTATCTGGGGCTCGCGGCCTTTACCTTGGTTCTCCGTCGACTTAGAGATCCGGGGATTGGCTCGTGTGGCCTGACTGTGCTGATGCGGTATACCCTGCGGCTGCTGACGCTGGATCAGCTTGGGCGAGCTGCCGCATTGATCTGTGCGCTGGAACTGATTCGCGAACAAGATGTTGAAAAGCTCGGACGCTGGCCTTTCGAAATCGCACTTTGGGTGGGACGAGCTTCGACTCCGACTTACATGGGGCGAAAAGGGGACAGCGATCCCAATTCTGCCCGAGCGAAAACCATTGCGTTCCAGAATGACAATCGAAAGCCGTCGCCAATTCCCCTCGAAAATTGTCCATGGTGCAACTCCAAGTTTAACGAGCATTCATTCCGACTGGTTCCCAATAACGACGAACCCACGGATCTGCGCATTTGCTGCATCAGTCGGCATTGCGAATTCTCGGGGGCTAACCAGCGTCGTTTACCGATCGTGGCGGTCGATGAACCTGTCTATCAACGCTTGCCATGCTTTATGATTGCAACGATCGACAAGTTCGCGGCGATGCCTTGGACTGGACAGGTTAGTGGATTTTTTGGCAAAGTCGATCGATACAACGATTCGGGATTCTATGGCCCCTGTAACAAGGATGGCGGAACGCCAATCCCAGGCGGTCGACTGCCACCACCGGAATTGATCATCCAGGACGAACTGCATTTGATCTCGGGGCCGCTTGGTACCATTGCCGGACTGTATGAAACAGCCCTAGACGAACTTTGCACGAGCGGCGAGGGTAATCATCGTGTTCGCCCAAAGATTGTCGCTTCCACTGCAACAGTGCGTCGGGCCGAAAGCCAGATTCGAGCGCTATTCAATCGTGACCGCGTTGATATCTTCCCACCACCTGGCCCGAACCGACGGGACTCTTTCTTTGCAAGAACCGTATCGCCCAAGGAATCCAATGCCCGAATGTATTTGGGAGTGACCGGTCAGGGGCGAAGTCCGAAGCGAGTCTTTCTCCGTACTTGCCTTGCATTGATGGCGGCGGCGCAAAGAATGTACGTCGCCAATAAAAAAGAGGAACACAACCCAGCCGACCCCTACATGACGATGCTCGGTTATTTCAACAGCTTGCGAGAACTGGGAGGTGCACGCCGCTTGATTGAGGACGAGGTCAGCACGTCGCTCGTAGGCTTCGGAGAACGAATCCGGATCGGAGAGTCCGAAAGCTTGTTCATGAATCGTGGGCCGCTCAAAGAAGTGCTGGAATTGACCAGTCGAGTCAGTACGGACAAAGTGGCCGACACCAAACGTCGACTAGAAAAGGTCTTCGGTGCCAAAGAAAAAGAATCGGTCGACGTTGCTCTTGCGACCAACATGATCTCCGTCGGTCTGGACATCACGCGGTTGGGGCTCATGGTCGTGTACGGGCAGCCTAAGACGAGTTCCGAGTACATTCAGGCGTCGAGCCGGGTTGGTCGTGAACATACCAAGCCTGGCCTTGTGGTAACGATTCTCAATTTGAATCGACCACGTGACCGATCTCACTACGAACGCTTTGATGCTTACCATGAATCGTTTTATCGCCATGTGGAAGCTACGAGTGTGACTCCCTTCAGTCCACGAGCGATGGATCGAGCGCTGGCTGCGACGGTGGTGACGTTGGCGAGACACTCGATTCCACAGATGACGCCGCCCAAGGGAGCGTCTGAGATCATTTCGAAGCGATTGGAGTTAACGTGGATTTCGAATCTGATCGCGGAGAGGGCGGAGGAGCACAACAAAGATCGCAGTGCTGCCGAGCGCAAGTTGCTCAAAGACAATGTGTTCAAGCGATGCCAGGATCTGCTGGATGAATGGGAAATGATTGCTCAGCAGTTTCGAGAAAATGGGACTGTGCTCCAGTATCAGAGCGAGGTGGGTTCAGCAAAGCGATTGCTGTACGAGTTTCTTTCTCCGGAGTTAGACGGGGTTAGTCCACGTTTCAAAAAGTTCCGAGCCAACCGTTCGATGCGAGACGTTGAACCTGAGGTCAATTTATGGCTGAAAAGCCTAGACAATATTTCGTTGGAGGACGACCTAGATGGCTAAGAATCAAGTAAAAAAGGCGCACGGGCAGATTCGCCGAAGCCAGGTTGTTACCACGTTTGGACCTGGAGCGATGGTCGACTTGCCCGATTATTCCATCCTCGTAAGCGGCTTGGATCAATGGACGGGCGTCAACGAGGAGATCATCGAACCGAGGCTGCTTCTGAAATTAAAGGAGCACCTCAATCTGGATAATCTGCGGTTGTACGCCCCACCCAGGGATGGTAGCGATTCGCATGCACCTATGTCGGGTATCGTTGGTTGGCAGTTCCCCGAGTGGTTCGTTACTCAGGAAGTTAAGCCAAGGACGACGGCAAGCGGCCAACAGATTCGATCTCGGCAACTTGTGCATCGTTCCTCGTTAGCGCGGGGCAAATACATCGGCGATGACAAAAAGCGACAGGGTGTTGTTCCTGTGCGATTTGTGCGGGCTTGTCGGCACGGTCACATTGGCGATATCGACTGGTATGCATACGTGCATGTGGAGCGAGGAAACTGCCGCGCGAACTTGTGGATTGACGATCTGGGAACGAGTGGCGATATCACCGAAGTCTTGGTGCGATGCGAATGCGGACAAACTCGTTTACTTAGTGAAGCCGTGGAATCGGGCGGCTACCAAAAAGCCGGAGCATTAGGCCTATGCGATGGTAGCCAACCCTGGCTTGGACCCTTCGCAAGAGCCCGGTGCGAACAACCAAGTAAGTTCCTCATTCGGACGGCCAGCAACGCGTATTTCCCTCAGAAATTGAGCGTCATCTCACTGCCCCCGCGAAACGAGACCGTCACAGAAGCAGTTGACAAGGCTTGGATGTTCTTGGAGGCAGCAGAGTCGATGGATGACGTTCGATATGAACGCAAGAAGGAGCGTGTCGCAAAGATCTTGGAGGGATTGAGCAACGAAGAGATTTGGGAGGAAATTGAACGCAGAAGAAATCCAACGACCGAAACGGCATCTCGGTTGAAGCCAGACGAACTCAGGACTCTCATTGCTTGCGAACAAGAACAAGGGGACGACCGGCCCGACGGAGATTTCTACGCCAGAGTTTTGCCGCGTGCGATTTGGGACGCAGCATGGATGAACAGCATTGAGCAAATCGTTCTTGTCCATCGATTGCGTGAAGTGGTCGCCCAAGCAGGTTTCACACGCTTTGAATCGGCTACCACCAACATTGAGGGCGAATTGGATTATGGAGTATTACCAGCGCTACTTGCTCGCGAAATCACTTGGGTTCCTGCCATTGAAAACCGTGGAGAGGGAATCTTCATCCAGTTCAAGTCTGAGATGCTGGATGAGTGGGCGACTCGTCCGGAGGTCTTGCAATACGGCACCGATCTATACGAGGGTTTCGAAGTTTGGAAATCCGAGCACAGAACGTCGCGCAGGGAATTTCCACCGTTGCAGTATTATTTGCTTCACTCGTTAGCGCATATGCTGATCACGACGATCTCGCTGGAGTGCGGATACCCAGCCAGTTCGATTCGCGAGAGAATTTATGCGTTTTCAGATGTTGGCTACGGCATACTGCTTTACACGGGGTCGCCGGATTCCGAAGGTACCTTGGGTGGTCTGATTCAAGAGGGACGCAGAATCCATGAGCACATGCGCCACGCATTGACTCGTGCCGAACTCTGCTCAAACGATCCCGTCTGCTCGCAACACCAGCCCGATAATCTGCATGAGCGGAGATTCCTTCACGGAGCGGCATGCCACGGCTGTTTGTTGATTGCAGAAACGTCTTGCGAACAGAACAACGATTATCTCGATCGATCCTTGGTTGTTTCCACCGTTGAGGACCGTGGTGTCGAGTTCTTCAAGATGGATACTCCATGAGTTCAGCTTTGACGCAATTAAGTGATCGAAGTCTACAGCGATTGAGGGAAGCGCTTGCGTCAAGCCGATTGACCATGCCAGTGAGCAGTCTGACGTTGGCTCAATTGGTACCACAGGAGCTATTGCAGCCGATTTTAGAGGAACTGCGTGGGCTTCATCAGGCTGGGATGACGCCTGCTGTGCTTATTTGTATGATCGATATTCTTTTAGAGCAACGCAGAGAGCTTCGTTCCGAGACCGGTCGATTGGAATTGGTGATGACTGGCCCCGAGCCACCGGGATCGATGATTCGCGATACAGCGGTTGTGGTCCGCCAGATGTTTTCGCATGCAGCGCGATCGATATGCATTTGTGGCTTTGCTGTGTATCAAGGCAAGGATATCTTTGCGGCGCTCGCAAATCGGATGGAAGCTCTTCCTGAACTGAACGTTCGGATGTACCTCAACATCGACCGACCCCATGGGGACACCTCGCCGTCGGAACTCTTGTTGGCCAAGTTTCAAAAGCGGTTTCGCGAGAACCAGTGGCCCGAGAACATGCGGTTACCAGAAGTATTTTACGACCCACGACCGCTGGCAGACGACGATGCCAGCAAGTCAGCATGTCTCCATGCCAAGTTTGTGATTTCCGATGTGCAGCATGTCTTTTTGTCGTCGGCAAACTTCACAGAAGCCGCCCAGCAACGAAACATCGAGGCCGGAGTACTTCTCGACAGTTCGGGTTTAGCTCGCGACATGGAGTCGCATTTTCAATCGCTGATTGATCACGGGTTTTTGAAACGGCTACGGTTTCATTAGGTTGTTTGGTTTTTAGTTCTTAGTTCTTGGTTCTTGGGTTGGGGTTGGTGGGATAGGCTTCCAGCCTGTCATGCGCTGTCTGACAGGCTGATAGTCTGGAAGCGCTGGAAGCGATGGAAGCCTATCCCACTTCTGCTACCCCGTTACGGGCCAGAGTGGTCTGGCTAGCGCTGGTATCCATGTTCTTTCGGTAAGACTTGCTCGCAGGACTTTGCAAAGTAGGATATACTCCGCAGCTGTTTCAACATTCGTGACGCTGAACTTAAGAGTTAAAAGAAAATCATGCTCAGACTCGTGCTGCTGATTGTTTTCATTGTCTGCGCTATTATCTGCAAAAACTCTGTTCTGGCGGAAGATAACGTTGTTTATCTAAAACAGGGGTGGAGTGAAGCGGAGCGTTTGCGTTACTACTTCACTTCCCAGGGTTCGGCAGTCATGCCGTACCAGATTTTTGTCAATTTGGAGACCGCGGGGAGTACCGAACTGCTGCGTTCCAGCAGCATAACTAAAAAATATGGCTTGATTCCAGGAGAAGCCCACCCCGAGTTGAACCCCGACTCCCTACCGATTGGCATCTGCCGCACCAGCGTTCCCGAGGGGCGATGGAAGGGTGATTGGGTTGGCGTGTCGTGCGCCGCTTGCCACAACGGCGAACTGTTTTATCGGGGTAAAACTATTCGCATCGATGGTGGAACATCTCATCGTATCGATATGACCGGCTACGTCAAAGAGATTAATGATGCCATGCAGGCCACGCTCTCTGACGAAGCCAAATTCGAGCGTCTTGTACGGGCGGTAGGAATTCAAGACAAAGATAAAATTCAAGAATTCCGGCTCAAGGTGGGCAAATCTGCCGAAGAGTTATCGAGTTATTATCGACACTTTGCAGTGTCTCCTACGGCGTTTGGGCCAGGTCGCATGGATGCCCTGACGATGATTCATAATCAAGCCATGCGAGGCATATTGGGGGTTGCTGAGAATTATGCAGCGAATGCTGCGCCCGCCAAGCCGCCTTTTGTTTGGAATACACCCCAGTCGTCATGGGTACAGTGGTCGGCTGTTGCCAACAACCCGATTTCAAGAAACACTGGCGAGGCGATCGGGGTCTTTGCTCGAATTGATTTGTCGTCCCGGACCGTCGCAGAGGGTCTGTATTCTTCAACGATGGATCTCAAGAAGCAGATTTCAATCGAGAGTTTGCTTCGAACGTTAACACCGCCTCGATGGCCAGAGGAGATTTTGGGAAAGATTGATCGGGAAAAGGCCAAAGTGGGACGAGAGCTCTTCGTGGATAATTGTGCTAGTTGCCACTCTGTCTGGCCGCATCGTTGGAGCAACCCAAAACTGGCGGGCAAGCGTTTTATTGAAAATGGCTTGATACCGGGCGAATATATCGGCACGGATCCGGCCCAATTTAGCACACCAACATTTGATCCGCGTTCGCGATTCTTCACAGGTTCTTTGGCAGCGGAACTCCCGCCACCTTTCAAAAATTCGACGTTTGCACCGGCAGCAGTAATACTGGGTACGATGAACAGTCTGGTTCGCCAGCGCGCCGAGGCGAAGGCCGAATTGACCGAAGCTGAATTGTTAGATGCCAATGGCTACCGTGATCCGAGTGAGGTTGGTCCCAAACAGCCGGTCTACAAAGCTGGTCCGCGCGATGGCATATGGGCGGTTGGGCCTTATCTCCATAACGGTTCGGTTCCGACTCTCTATGATCTTCTGCTGCCTGCAAGCCAGCGCCCAAAAATGTTCCATGTGGGTGTCGAGTTTGACCCTGTCAAAGTCGGTGTGGATACTCGCGATGCCAGCGGCTTTCTATTGAACACGTCGCTGCCCGGTAATTCCAATGCCGGTCACTCGTTCGAGGATGGGACTCTGGGTAAAGGGGTCGTCGGCAAACTGCTGACGGATGCTGAACGCTGGGCCATCATTGAGTACCTGAAATCGATTCCAACGGAAGACAATCAAGTCTCGCCTTATGGTGGACCATCTAATCCAGTCGAGGCATGGAGCGATAAGACTTTTTTTAACAGTCAGAACTCGACTGGCTACAACGTCGACTACACGAAGGCAGCGACACCCCCGGTGCGTAAAAAGCCGCTTTCTTTAGGCGAAGAATCGGTGCCATCAGAAGAGCAGCAGATCATTGAACAGATCACTAGCAAGACGCTCGATCGCCTGCGCGGACAATACCCTGCCGGAAAACAAGCCCTTCGCGATGCCCAGCCGAAGACGCATGGGCTAGTGAGAGCGGAATTTGAAATCGTTCCTGGAATACCAGCGGAACTCCGTCAGGGACTGTTCGCCGCTCCCAGTACTTTTCAGGCGCTCATTCGATTTTCCGCAGGGGGTGATAGTGTGCGAACGGACAATGTGCCGCAAGCCCGTGGCATGGCGATCAAACTACTTGGTGTCGGTGGTGAGAAAATTCTCAAAGACGAACTGAACGCGACAACGCATGACTTCGTGATGATTAACTACCCAACATTTTTTGTATCTAACTTGAAAGATTACGAAGCCTTTCATGAAGCGGGGGCTCGAAGCACCATCGCTGATTTCCTCAAGACGCAACCGAAGGTCGCGTTTGCATTGCAGGGAATGGCTCAGCAACCGTTTTACAATCCGCTTCGGTCGCGATATTGGAGCCAAACGCCTTATGCGTTAAATGCAGGAATGGCTGTTAAGTATTCAGCGCGACCGATTCTCTCGCAAACTCAAACGCCCCCCTTGGAAAGCGGTGCTGATTTTCTGCGCGATGCGCTAGTTCAGCAGATTGGCAAGGAGTCCGTCACATTTGAGTTTATGGTGCAGCGGCAACTCGATCCGATTCGGATGCCGATTGAGGATTCGATAGTGGAATGGCCTGAGTCCGATTCTCCTTTTGTCCGCGTAGCGCTCATTCGCATCCCCAAGCAGGATCTATTGTCTGGAGTTGACTTGAAAGTTGCCGAAGATTTATCGTTCACTCCATGGCATGCCTTGCCGGCACACCGACCACTTGGTTCTATCAATCGAGCCCGCGGAACCATTTATGAGGCGGTTTCGAAGTTTCGCCATAGTCAAAATGGCCGTCCACGCGCGGAGCCAACCCAAATACCAGACTTAAAATAGACGGATTGACACATGCTCCTAGCAGCTGTAGCCATCGAGCAATCTCCCTTCGCGTGTTGCGATAGTGCGATACGTTGCATCGATATGCGGTACGAGTTCTTTGACGACAATAGTCTCCATCGGCGCTGAGCCGTCTTTCCAATCGACATACATCCCTTCGACCAGACCATTGACGAAGACTACAAAGCACGGCGGAGTCTTGCCCGTTTCGATGGCAGCATCAAAGTGACCTGCGACTTTCGCGAGACCAGCCAGTCCACCACCTGATCCATGCAGCCAAAAAACCACCGGGAATCGTCGTTGTGGTTCGCGATCGTATGCTGCTGGCGTGTGGATGTGATAACTGACTTTGCCCTTGGCGGCGTCGCAACCGCCCAACCGCCTGGGTCACGATAGACGCCCAAGAACGAAACGGCGAGGCCGGTTATTTTGGTGCTGGCTCACACTTGATTTCAAAGTTGTTCTTCTCGCCAACTTTGACTTCGACCGAGAGAGGAGTTGTACCTTCATCGTAGTATTTGGAATGAATCCGCGGCTTCTTGCCTTTAGAATTATCGATCCACTCTCCACCTTCACCCAATTTGTTGTCTTTGAGTGGCCATGTATCTCTAAGCAGTACCTTCTGTTTTCCAATAATGGCGCCGTCCTTCGAATCCTCTGTATCTAGTTTGAGCCTGAACTTTCCAAGGTCGTCGGTTTTTCCCCAAGATCGCGGGCCGCCTTCGGACCAAAACTCCACGTGGATCAACTCCAATGGCTTTCCGTCATTGAGCGTAATCGTACCGGAGACTTCTGCGACTTTAGGACCGGAGTCACAACCGGTCGCACTTAGCAACAAAACAACGGTGCACCATAGAAAAGGTGTACTTAGACTTTCTCGCATATCAGAGTTTTCGCTTCCATGTTACTTGTTGATTTTATGAAAACAACGGCAGACCCAAAGTTGCAAGGAAAAATCAATCTGGCATTTCGAAGACTTCTCCACCAGCTCTTGAGCCCATCGCATTGAATGTAATGGGAGAAATGCTTTGGCTCAAAAATCTTACCGCGCCGTCGGTCAAAGTAACGTTGCAACCGCCCGTGTGCATGCTACCGAAAGCATTGATTCGATTTTCGTATCGGATCTGATCGCGGTATTCTATGCAGTCTCGAATTCTGAAGTTGATAGGTACTCCGGTTCCCAAAAACGCGTTACCCTCAGCACCAAACCATATCCAACCCCAATTACCAATCTTAGTCGTTGACCAGCCAGTTTCTGGACCACATCGATCGAAGACAGGATCAAAGTACGCGCGCTCCCCCATCAGAATCGTATTGCTGGTCCCATCTGTAGCATCTGCTATCTTGTAAGCAACATTTCGATTGAACATTCCATCTGCGCGGCCGCTTCGCGCTGATCCAGCGCTGCCAGCAGGCCGAGGGTTATCACTGCCGGGACCAAACGGATTCCAGAGGCTTGGTAAAGTCGCGTTAAATCCGGGGAAACCGCGTCTTCCAGCAGACGCCAAATAGTCTCCACGGGCATGGCGTCCGTTGGATGCAGCATCATGACTCTCGTTGAATGGGCTTGCTGGATTCGATGGGCACATGAGCGCAGGAAACGTCTGCCTGACAAACCAATTCCCCTGCCACCGAGCACCATAACCACCTGTTGGCAATCTGTCTAATTCGTTGTTTCCAAAATTCAATTGATCAAACCAATCGTATAACGCTGTTTGTTCCATGAACGGAAGCAATTGGTGAGTCAGCGCGTATCGTCGATTCTGTGTCGGAGTTCCCCACTCTGGGTGCCCCCAGCCAGTTCCGTCTGGACGAAGCATGCCGTAGGGAAAGCGTTTGAACGCGCTTTCAAAGTTATGGTTCGCTAATCCCCATTGCTTCAAATTGTTCGAACACTGCATCCGCCGTGCTGCTTCGCGCGCGGCTTGAACAGCCGGTAGCAACAGCCCTACCAAAATCCCAATGATTGCGATAACGACCAAAAGCTCCACCAACGTAAAACCACGCCGCCTACGTATATTCATGTTAGCCTCACAACAAAGTTCTTGAATCAAACAATGCCTCAGCGTATATTTTGACAAATTCGTTTGGTCGCGTCTTCCGATTTTGTACCATAGACTATTTTGCACATGTTAAGGTGTTAGATGGATTCCCTATCCAAACGTAGCCCGGACGAAATTTGCACCACGGGAGAGCAACTTCAACTGCCAATCCTCGAAAGGTGCGCTCTGGTGCGATCGCAAAAGGCATCGCGAATCACTTGGCACTCGCACGATTGTTTCGAAATCTTGATGGTCCTCGAGGGATCTACGGAATACGAATTTGAAGATGGACGCACGGAGTCGCTCGCAGGGGGGCAGTTTCTTTCTATCGCCCCATGCGTGCAGCATCGCGGCAAACACAATGTAAGGAGTCCAGCCCGGTTGTTGGGAATCCTATTCGATCCAACCGTGAAGAATGCAATTCGCAACACTCCGTTCACCAACAAAGACCTGCGGTGGCTTACTCTCCAAATCCGAATGGGGGCCGGTTACACACATCGAATCAATGCGGACATCCGACGGTACATCAAGGCCCTCTCCCCTTCTCTAGAAAACATCCGATCCGCCAATGCCGCCACGCTCGTGTCTTTTCGACTTGCGATCTGCGCTATTCTTCTAGAAGTGGCCAAACAGTTTTCGTCGTCGGGAGTTCTCGAACCGACGCAAGTCGTCCAATCTGCTATGAACTATATGAAACAAAACCTGCGTTTTGACGACTCCATCGAGTCCGTTGCGAAAGCAGCGAATTGTAGCCGAGCAAGGCTTTTCTCGCTGTTCAAGGAATCGACAGGTATGACCCCCAACGACTACTGGCTCCGCTTGCGGGTGGATCATGCCCAATTGCTGTTACGTAAAACCAACCATACGGTAACCAATATTGCAATGGAAAGCGGCTTTTCATCGAGTCAGTATTTTAGCGTTGTTTTCAAAAAATATTCAGGAACAAGCCCTCGTGACTATCGAGAGTTTCAAAAGGATCGCTGAACCTACCCCTTCCGTTCGGGCCTGCGTTACCGGCATAGATTTGGCCGAGTAGGCACGGGCGGTTGCTCCCCCAACGGGACCGGGTTTCACATACGGCTCTTCACATTGTCACTACTTCCAACAACATAAGTTACTTGTAAACCGACTCCGTCTCGGGAAGCATTTTGCGCATCCCACCAGCTGGAGCCTTCGGTCGGTGCCACCCACGCACGTGCCACCTACGAATGGCACTGTGCGTTATTGTTCAGTTGTCTGAATAGGGTTTGCTTTGCTTCCACGGCGTGAAAGCCATGCGAATGGCTCCCACAGTTGGCCAAGGTATCCTTTTGGCATTGGCTCGCAGATCCCAAAGTTCTCTGGCCAACGATCCTTCGGCATATAGTAGGTTCGAAACAGAATATCCCAGATGGGAAGCAATCCGGCGAAGTTTTTATCCCAGGCTTCAGGCTCGCGCGAATGATGCCAGCGGTGAAACACCGGAGTCGCAATCACGCTTCGCAGTGGACCAAAATCCCAGTTGACATTGGCATGAATGAAGATCGCATAAAATGTAAGAATCGGCGCCGTGCTTAGTGTGACGGTCGGGTTGTAACCCATCAGCAAAACCGGCGTAACTTGAACCATCTTGTTGACTAGGTCGTTGAGGGGATGTACCCGCAAACTGCCGAGCCAATCGAGATCTTCGGAGCTATGATGCACCGCATGGAATGGCCACCATCGACCGTTATGAAACATGCGGTGATTCCAGTAGCCGCAAAAGTCGACAATGAGATAAATTTGGATCGCTTGCAACCACAGTGGCTGTTTGCTCAGTGGACCAAAGCCGGTATAGGCTCCCATCTTGAGAACGTCGAGCGACGTTACCTTGGCAAGGACCAGGACACTTAACGGCAGGATCACCATCAAACGCACGAACGGCTTGGTTAATAGAATAGTGGTGAACCAGTAGACTACGTCCGTAAGCCAACCTCTGCGAATAATCGGTTGAGCACGATTGCGTCCGCGTCCAAAGATGCGTTCGATCACAAAGAAGATCGATCCCAAAATGACGAGGCTGATGGCTACGCTCAGAATTGTCTTGTCGGTGTTCATCGTGCCTCCAGCAGCTTGGAAAGAAACTCATTGTCGCTAAATTCTCGGCCTTCACTATCGCCCATACGGATGACAACCATTTCGAGCGATGGAATGACATAGCACCGGTTCTTGCCCTTGCCCATGGCCGCCACGGTGTCAGCAGGTGGTTGGAAGCTTAGCTTGCGACGTTCCTCAATAAGTCGTTTCGCCTTAGGAGCAATGTTGCGACCATTCGCCGCCTCGGTGCTATCTTCATCGCCTCCGCCCAGAAGCCACCACGTCATGCCATACGAAGGTTGAGCGGTTGACGGCTTAAAGCACTCTTCGAGAACGGCGGCAGGAACAATTTCGGTTTCATTCCACTTTCCACCGAGTCGAACCAGCTCACCGAACTTGACCCACTCACGCGGCGTGAGAAATGCGCCAGCGGGCAAGTTGATATTGCCATCGAAATCCTTACGCCAAAAGCCGACCTTCATTCCAATCGGATCAAGCACCCTGCGATGCAGATATGCCTCGACCGATTCGTGCTTGGGGTCAAGCTTTCGTCGCATGAGTTCGCCAAAACACTGGAATGGAATTGGGCCGTATGAAAATTTCTTTCCAGGCTCCGCAGTTGCACTTGCCATGGAGACAGCCCGTTTGTAACTCGGTACAGTTCCATTGTCACCGCCATCGATACCGCTACAAAGACTCAGCAGTTGGCGAATTGTGACCTGCGATTTGCGTTTGTCTTCTTTCCATTCGGTGAGTGTGTCTTCTCCTCGCCGACATTGTAGTAATCGTGTTCCGAGTGGGACATCGCCATTCGGTACGCAAAGCACGTCTTCGCTGCCTTGCCTGTGAAAGCCTGTGACCAGGCACTCCGACAAGACTGGGCCTATTTGTTTTGGCGAGAAATTCACGACAGCTAGTTGTTCGGTTGTTTTGGGTCACCGAAGGCCTCGCGATAGAAAGCCCAGTTGGAGTCGCCAAGCGCTTGGAGCGTCTTCATCGGGTTATGCTCCACTCCAGGTAGCACTGTCCAAGCATGCGGGATCTTCAAGCGTTCAAGATGTTCGTGGAAGTTGCGGTTTTGGCCAAACGTCTCGTCCTCGTCTCCGCAAACTTGGCGAACGAGCGAACCCCTAATAATCGCTTCCGCGTTTTGCTCGGCAAGTTGCAGCCAATAAACAACCGGGAATCGCCGTTCTGGTTCGCGATCGTATTCTGCTGGCGTGTAGATGTGATAACTGACTTTGCCCTTGGCCGCATCGCTATCAAAAGTATGCAAAGACACACGAGTAGCTTTTACCTCAGGCGTCACCCACGCTTTTCCTGATTGCGACTCGACTCGCTCCACTGGCGATTGTGCGGAAGAGGTCTCAACCCATAGCGAGACTATCACTAATGTTAGTATTCGGGTTGACGGTTTCATGGTTTGGACGCCTTTGGTACACAAAGACGCTCATCGAAAGTATCCGTTGAGGGAAGAGACTTGCTGTAATCGAGAGCGAACCTCTTTAGTTCATTTACGATTGTCGGGTGGTTGATAGCCAGGTTTCGTTGCTCTTGCCAATCGTCGAAAATATGGAAGAGTTCGACGCGACTACTGTCTTTCGTCATAACAAGTCGCCAATCATCCTTGACAACGGCAAGTTGCGGCCACGTATCTCCGTGACTGGTAACGTGATTCTCCCAGAGGATCGGCTTATTGCGTTTGAATTCTTTTCCGAGCAGGGCCGGAAGAATATTCTCTCCGTCAGGTTGGTAACCATCCGGCAAAGGTGCTCCGGCAATCGCACATAACGTGGGAAGCATGTCAACCGCCGAGATGACTGATGTTTTGTCGATCCGGCCAGCAGGGATCTGCCCCGGCCAGCGAATGGCGAACGGAGTACGGACACCGCCACCGAAAAGGCTCCGTTTCTTTCCCTTTTGCTCACCCGAGGTTCCGCGACTGTAGTAGGTTCCATAACCATTCATGGGGATCGAAACTTGCTGTCTCTTGCCGTCAACCATTCGCGTCTGGCGCAAACTACGGGTATTCATGATCCGGTTCTTTTCCGTGTCTTGACCAGTCTCCTCCGGGCCGTTGTCGCTGCTGAAAACGACGATGGTGTTCTTTTCCAGATCGAGTTCCTTAAGCACGTTTAGGATTTTTCCGATCCACTGGTCCGCTTCCCAGGCAACCGCGGCATAGACCCGCTCGTCTTCCGGAAGCTCCTTGATCCATGGAAGCTCCAGCGTCTCGTTATGTAACCAATGAGGTGTGTGCGGTTCACGAGTCCATAGGTTCATGAAGAAGGGAACATCCTTGTGTTCGCGTATGAAATCAATTGTTTGTTGATAGACGGCGTCATGTCCCCAGGTAGCGGGCGGCGGACCGTTCCAGCACCGACCGTCATCGATTCCCTACTTATCCAGAGTCGGAGCATGTGCAGGGTCGCCGAGATGCCATTTGCCGTAGTGCCCAATTACATAGCCTGCATTCTTCATCAATCTGGGCAACATGACGACTTCTGGATCTAGCCAGTCATTGAGTCCGTACTTGCGATTGTTCTGCTCGTTTTCGTAGATCCAAAAAACCTTGTTCCGGCCGGGAAACTGTCCGGTAACCAAGGCCGTCCGACTGGGAGAACAGACCGGCGAATTGACATGGAACTGGTAGAACTCTGTCCCCTGGCTGAATAGATTGTCGAGGTTTGGCGTGCGCAAGTGTGGACTCTTATGCAAGCTCATGTCGCCCCAACCCCAATCGTCCGCAAAGATAAAGAGCATATTGGGCTTATCCAGCGGCTTCCGTGCGTCTTCAGCTTGTAGTGAAGCCAGAGAACCAAGCATCAGGACGGTGCACATTGGTGATGACAGATACTTCATTTTGATTTCTCGAGTCACGTTGCGATTTTACTACGCCAGTTGCGCGATGCATGACCTTTGATTATAGCGTGGCTTATTGCTCTGTTTGTTTGGCCGATAGAAACATTTTTCTGTTCATGATACTGGTATTGACGAATGCGTCAGTCCGGTTTGTGCCCAAAATAGTCCGTGTGACGCTGGAAACGGTTAAACAAACCTCGTGCCTAATGCGGCCTGCCATTTGTTAGACTTCGTAGATTCGTCGCACAACTTCTGCACGTACATCTCGATATGGTCCAAGCTTGCCCATGCGACCAGTTCGTTGCAGGGGCTTGTCGATGCTCTTGGCGTCATGAAGCATTCGACGAATCATTTCATGGGACGTTTCATCGGTGATGGTTGGAACGACTGTCACATCCGAAATCTCTTGAAGGGCAGCCGCATTAAAGGAATGCTCGCCGTGGCCATGGGTAGGAATGGCTGCGAAAGACTTGCCCAGGTGCAGTAACTCGGACGGCCCCATGAACCCACAGCTTGTAACCACGGAACGAACATGAGGTAACTTATTCCGAAACGATTCATCTGGTGGAAATAACCAAACGTGTTTGTAGGCTGACTGCTTCACCTCCGACTGCATCGCCGAGTAGATGTGCCATTCATGTTCACCGCACGGATCGATTCGTGCACATTGTTCCGCTAGATACTGCGGTGAACCTGCCAAATAGACGAGAACGATGTTGCTATTGAAAGTGGGGACAGCGTCGAGAATCTCACGTGAAATAGGCGGAGTCAAGATATCCGGATGGTAGGCCTCAAAGTGAAAGCCAATGTTGAAATCTCCAGATATGCTATCGAGATAGCGTTGTGTCGCCCAATAGGTCATTCGATCGACGTTGAGCGGTTTGGGGGTGTCCTTGAAGCGACTATGCATGGCCGCATGATGTGAAATGTGGAAGAGCGGGGGAACTCGACGCTGGCCACCTTTGCGAGCAAGTTTCACGGCAGCGGGAAGGACTGGAGCAAAGTCTGTGATAGTGTGCGTATATTGTTCCAGGTGAAGCAAAAGGTTCTTAGCCTGTCGCATGATTGCGGACTGGTTTCGGACGTATGAGACCAGTGTGCTTGCACGTCGTACTTGGCCAGAGCGATCGTAAATGATTCGATGACCAGGCCAATGTTCATGAGCCCATGAAATGTTGCGTTCACCGCTTGCGGCGACATGCACTGTACCATGGTCCTCATACAAGGGTAACAGTGAAAGTTGTCGTTCTTTGTGGCCTCCCCCTTCGGAACAAACTTCCAATAGTGTACGAGCCGGTTTTGGAGAAGGTTGAGTTGGAAGCGGCGTTGCAGGAACCTGAATTGGACTCGATGAATTAAGTACGATCTGAATCTCTTCATCGGAAAGTCGATATTGTTGAAGCACATAGAAAGATTGCTCACGGTCATCCCATTCGAGGATTACCGCCTCGGGAAAGCGTAGCATAACCGCCGTCATATTCTTGCCGTGAAATTTGCCGCAATTGACGAGCAGCGATGCAGATGACTGGCCTGTTTGAGGATGCGTCGTGCGAACGAACTCAATGGACGGTCGATGCGAATGCCCATCGCAACTCGCCCAACAAAACTCCCCAAACCCTCTAGCCAAAATTCCGCACTGTGCGGCAACTGCGGCGTTGTCGACAGGGCTAATCACACCAGCGAAGAACTGCGAAAACTCCGTCGGTGCCGTGCTCTGATCTGTATGTCGATTACGTTGCCATTGAACGAAACGAGACAGGCTCGGTTGAAGATCGTTTTTCCATAATCTGCGCACATCAATCCGCTTCGCGCAAGCCCGCCATAGCGCACTGGTCATCGAATAAATAACTTGTGCAGTCTCCAACGATGCGGCCAATTTCGTTTCGGTCAGGCTATCGGACAACTCGCTCAACGATTCCGACCTCTTAAATGCTAACGGTACTTCGGGCAAGTTCCAGATGTTGCCATGACAAAACAAGATTCCCGAGTTCTTGTCCAATCGGATCATCGATTGAGATACATGCGATCCAGGAACGACATCCTCCAATCGCTCCCCCTCATCATGGTTTCCTCGCTCAACGTAGACAGGTATAGGCTCGATCGGTATGGTGTCCGGAACTCCGAAAAGCGTTTCGTCGAAATGCACCTGAGCACCAACTTTGAGTGCGAAACTTTGAAGCTCACGTCGAACTTCGGCTAGTTGCTTTGGGTTTTTGTTTTGACTCGGATCTGCCTCAAGTTTAAAACAAAGCTTGGATCGATCCGTGGAAGATATGCTTCCTGTCAGATGTCGAAGTGCTGAAAGAAACGACTCGCGATGTCGGGCTGAAACCTCTGGTGCTACATCCCGTTGAATCAAGTCTCCGACTATTTCGACGGCGCTGACACCAAGCCGCTCGCAATGGGGCCTAAGTGCCATCGTCGCTAATGCTCGTTCGGTCCCGCTGCCATCGCCCAAGTGCACATCAGACATGGCCAAGTGAATTCCGACTCGTTCAAATCCCGCAACGTCTGGGCCCCAGGCAAAGTCGCTCAGTTTCTGACGTTTGGGAATGATTCTGTTGGATGAATCTTCAAGAATCTGTTCGTAGATCGCGAAGAGTTGTTCGCAAATATCGGTTGATTGATTGATGCCAACGATGTGACGCTTTTGCAGTCCGAGCGAGATCAGATCCTCTCGGCCCGCGTCGCCTTCGATATTGATTACGCGATCACAATCTGCATAGAACATGGCAAGATAACCTCGCACCAATTGCCCGGTCACATCGGCGATCAAGTGATCGAGCAATGACGAAGCCTCGATGGGTCTGGACGCGACCTCGCGAATGGGCATTCCGATGGTATGCGAAAGGAGTTCCACAATCTCTTGGAGGAAACGCGCTGCTGCGAGACTCCCTTGAATTCGATGGTGCGAGTGTCGGCTTGCTGCGTTTGCGAGCCAGAGAAGAGAACGCCCCCAAGGTTTGTTTGCGCGAAAACCGTTTGAGTTGGGCACCGTGTACCAATGGTGAATGATCGCTTGCAGATCAATGAGCAATCTCTCGATGCTAGCACGGATCTCCGGCGCGTCAGCTAAACCTGGGATTGTCCGCTCTAGAAGACCGCCATGTGTGAAAAGTTCGTTAATAGTTACGGAGTGATCCTGACGCATTGCGTTCACAATTTCAACGATTCGAGTCTCCGTAAACCGCTGATAGTGAGTCGAGTGGATTGCGACCAGCGGGATCGGTTTTCCACGCAACCTGCGTTTGATAGCCTCTCGCCGCACATGAAATCCAATGACTCCAGGGGTATGCGCCATCAACATCATGGGCTCTCCCGTTCGTTGCATTGACCGAATTGACTGCTGAATTTGGAAGGTTCGATACGCATCTGGCAACGGCAGATGGACGTCGGCTTCGACTTGACTGACATGACGCCCAATAAAGTCAGCGCCTCGTGGTATTGGAACCGAGGGACTGGGCAGAGTATGATGCGCGAAATCATGATCGCTTAACGATTGAATGATCGGTTCCGTTCCGTAATGAACGGGCGTAAAGCAGAGCGCCTTCGCAAATCCTCCAGAGTTAATGACGGAAGCATTCAGGAGAGACAGGAATCGTGGAATATCTTCGGTGGAGTCTTGGATGGGGAAGTTGCAGTCGGAGCCACACGCGATGAGGAGTCGCTGCAATTTAGGTTCGCCCTTTCCAAGGCTCGTTGAATCGTCCGCTTTGTTCATAGGAAACAAAGTATACCAAAATGGAATAGCACGCCCTCCAAGAAGAGCATACTGATGTCAGTGAAACATTCGTTACCGATCATTGGAAATTCGCTTGAAGCGAACGATCCCGCTGAGTTCGACTCAATAACACCTCACGATTCGGCCATTCGGTCGCAAAGCCGTTCCGGCATTACTCTACGTACGCTTGGTCGAGCGCCACGATTTCTCTGGGCGATCGGTCGTCATCGCTTGAAGGGCGATGTCGGTCCGCACAGCTTAACGCATACGACGACCTTTAAGTGCAACTACCATTGCAAAGAAATCTGCGATTCGCCCCTTGTGCATCGAGCGATGCAGAAAAAGCCTAACGGCCACGATCTGACAACCGAGGAAATACGCGACATTTATCGCCAACTCCCTTCGATGGACTACGTTCGATTTACCGGTGGTGAACCAACTCTTCGCAAAGATTTCATCGAACTTTCTCATTTGGCGGAAACTCACCTTCGGCCGATCATTATTCATATGACCACCAACGCATCCTTGCCTGAACGTGTGATTCAGTTTGCAGAAGAGCGCCCGCGTCACGTACCGTTGGACCTCATGATCTCGATCGATGGCATCGATGAAAAACATTGCCAATCGAGACATAACCGCTTCGCCTTCGAACGCTGTATGGAGACGCTCAAAGCGTTGTCCGGGAGACAAAAGGAACTCAAGACGAACATTCGAGTCAACCAAACCGTCGCCGACTCCCAGAGTATCGAGCACTATCGAAAATTGCATCAGATGTTGAAGCCGTTCCAGGTAAGGCATCAAATTGTGATGGCCTACAGTGCGAGTGCGACCTACGCGGTGGAGCGCGACAAGTCGTATGCGCCCAGTCGTGAAGAGCTCTTCACCCCCGTAGGCAAATTTGAGAACGACGAACTCGATGCATTTTTTAATGAGGTCAAGGCGGATATTCGATCGGAGCTAAGCGGGCCCGAGCGTTGGATTCAGCAATACTATCTCGATGGCATTCGTGAACGGATGCTTCGCAACGAGCCTAGCCCAAATCCAACGTGCGTTGCTCTGAGTTCGCATCTTCGTATCTTTCCCAACGGTGACATTCCGACTTGCCAATTCAATAGCCACGTCGTCGGTAACCTTCGACTCCAATCGTTTCGCGATGTCTGGAACAGCGATTTAAGAAAAACGCAATTTGAATGGGTGAAGGGATGTGCGGGTTGCTGGGCTGGATGCGAGGTACAGCCAAGTGCGGCCTACACAGGCGATCTCATACTGCACCAGCTGAGATGCTAAGAAAGAGATGCGAGCGAAGATTATCGACCACCGTAGTTGAATAGCCAGTCCAGCGTTTGCGGTAGTTGAACACCAAGCCCTCGCATTCTTTCAACGATTGCATCCACACTCAGCGGTTGGCCATCGCGAAGTCCTTGAGCCATCACCAACTCCATGTTGGCGATGACTGCTTCATTCACCTTGACTCTTTGAAACACCATCAAAGCTGTTTCCAACGGTGGGGCAAATTCGCCAGCAGTCGGGCCGCTGGGGAAGATGACTCTCGAAACGTCAATTCCATTCGAAGTCATGACGGTTTTGATTTGTTCAAGTGTCAAGGGAGCTCCCGACAAACGAGCACTGATCATCGCGTTTAGGACGCTTGCGATTGAACCAGGCGAAACCTGCGCGCGAGCCAAGACGGCACCGACCAGTTCGATTGACAGCGGGGCCGTCTAAGGAAATAACCCTTCAACATCAACGCCTAGTACTTTCAAGCGAGTCATCACCTCATGGGGTCAGACCCGGGCCTGAGACTACGGTTGTGCGATGGAGAGTTCTCATGGCTTGGGTTCCTGCTTCAGGATGCCCTCGAGTACAGGCAGGATTGCGAAGCCGGGAGTCGGTGCTCCATTCTTTCCGCTAGCATTGAGGTTCACAGTCAGCGCGTCGCACCAAGATTTGTTTTCACCGATCCACAATAAACCGCTCGCGAAGTTGTCCGTCCATGTGCCAGTGAAGCCGTGAGCCAGCGTTTCGTCGGCCGCCTGGTTTAGCCCGCGCGTCAGTGCGTCGAGAAGCACCGGGCGAAAAACATGTTCTACAGGCAAGGCATGAAACAGTTCTAGAAGTTCTCGCAGCAGTATGTTGTGATACACGGCACAGGCGTTGTGCCCGTCGAACCAGCGACCGGATGACATCTGGCCTGGCAACACACCGACGTTGGCCTTCAGCACTGCCGAGTCAAGATACTTCGCGTCGCCGGTCGCGATGGAAAGCCGTGCCAGCAGTCCGACACTAAAGGCGTTGTAATTCCAGTTCGTGACCAGCGGCCGAGCGATGGCCCAATCGCCCGATTTCCGCGCGGCGTCAAGATAATGCAGATCCTTCGTCAGCTCCCATGCGGTGATGAGTGCACGACCGCACAAGCCGTTGTCAAACTGCAAACCGCCATCGCTGAAGTCATCCGGAATCCAATCCTTGACGACAATCTCAGGTTTATCCTTGATCGCACGCGCGACAATCTTTCCAACTTTGTCTCGCGGGTTCAGTCCTGGCCCAACTGGAAAGGGAAACACGCCACTGGGATGTTGTAACTTGATGAGCCAGTCTGCACCTGAGCGGACTTGCTTGGTAAGTTCGTCGCGCTTTGCAGGAAAGAGCAAGGCCGTGCGAGCCAGCCCATCGAGCGGGAATGCCGCCTCGCGCAGACCTGCAAGCATCATGCGCGGATCTCCCGTCGGATTTTTCACCCAGGGCAGCCCGCGTTGTCCGCGCTCTATTTCACGCAACCACCACTCCTGCGCCTTGGTCGCATCGAATGGCTCGGTCACGATTGGCGGATAGTAACGGGTAGCCGTTTCGGGATTCCCCGCCCATGGCCCCAGCACCGCGATAGCTTTCGCTACTGCTTCCCGCACAGCAACGGCGTCCAGAACTTCGAGCGCTCGTCTGCCTTCCTCCAACGCAGGCTTCGTAAGTTTACCTATTTCGGCGGGTGGTCGCTCGCCTGGCACCTGTGCGTGAACATCAGCCACGCTCATCGTGCAATACAGCAAGGTCACGAGAATAAGGCCTGATTGTCGGAGTTTACTGTTAAGTCGTTTCATTTCTTCTGCCATTGGTCATCTTTGTCGAGAATACTCCGCACGGCGTCGCTATCGAGCCATTGTCGAGCGTCGTTATTTTCGCGCAAATAAGCGTCCCAGAACGCCGTTGAGACTGCAAGAATCGCGCGATGATGATTCGGGTTCCGCCGTTCGGTCTCGCCGGGGAGAGCGCGTTCGGTAAACGCGGAGTGTTCGGCATTGTCGAGGATCATTTGATACTTCGAGTTTGGCGACAGATCGGGGAAGACGATGAGCCGAGTCTTCGCATCGGCTCCGCTAATCGGGTTGGAGTCTTTGGTCCCGGTCAGCAACATCCAGTGAATTTTTACGTTGCCGAACGCCTGTTTCGTGTTGCCGTTGGCAGGGCCACTTGGACTCATGATGACTGCTGCTTGAATGCGGTCGTCTGTAAAACCCTTGCCTATCGGATACTTCTGACCACTGACGGCTTGTGTCGTCACTGCACCGAAGGAATGCCCCGACATGCCGACATGTTTCAGATCGAGTCGGCCCGCCAGCGCGTGTGCGGTGTCTTTGTTCCAGATTTCAAGTTGATCGAGAACCACTGGCACATCTTGTACTCGCAACATGAAATCCTTTAGCCCAGCCGCCTTCTTCAATGCCTCCAAGCGTTGGGCGACAGGCAAGTCTTTCCAGACGCTGTCATCGCTCCCTGGATGCTGTAAAAACACTGCCAGATATCCGCGTTTTGCCCAGTGCTTACCGAGAAACGCGGAGCCTTCGCGGTTGCCGCCGAGTCCATGGCTGAAGAGAACTACTGGCGAAGCCGTCTTGTCCGCAGGCAGATAGACACGAATCGGAATCTCGCGCGAGCGTTTCCCGTCCTTGATCGTCAAATCCACTTGCTCAGTTTTCACATCGGCCGTGAGCAGTGGGTCGTAGTCGGCCCACAGTCCTGATGACGTCACTAGGCTTAACATCAACAACGCGAATGTTCGACTCATGGTATCACCTCAAAAGAACTCATGGCTTCGGCATTTCCTAATTACGAGGGCCGGTGTAACCTCGATCATAGTTGAACAAGGTTTTGCGTGGCATAGGCTTCCAGCCTGTGCTTTCGGCTCTCCACAGGCTGGAAGCCTATGCCACTTGCATTGCAATCGGAGATGCTAGTTTGCGGCGCCTTTGTTGACAGTCAATGGCACAAAGTACTCAACGTATCCGATCATCATTTCGTCGATCGTTTGAGGGCCCCATTTCACTCGTTTGCCAGGATCTGGATTGGCCGCATTGCTTTCGCTGTTATTGTAAACAGCCGTTACCTTGATCGTGCTACCGCGAGGCACGAGTTTTGGGGTCTTATAGGCATAGTTGAGCTGCCAGTTGAAGTCGTATCTCGGAATATCCAGAAGTACTTCGCTCTTGCCACTCGCGTCAATCGCCTCGTACTTGAACGCAGCACCTCGAATGTGCATGTGCGGCATAAAGCTCATGATGGGAAGGTCGAACGGAACTCGTTGTGTCTTTGTTTCAACGTGCGCCGCTGTGTGAGGAGGAATCGAGATTCCCATGTGAGCCACGCCGACTGTTCGGACTTCATATTGAGGCTTGTCCTCGGCAAATACTAAGCCCATTCTCAGCCGCTCTTTTTTTGCCGTTCCGCTGGGGGTGTAATGGATTTGGAAACTGACCTTCGATCCGGCAGGCAAGAGTCTAGCAAATCCTTGGTTGTACTTCTGAGATCCGTTGCCTGGGACATAAACAGCCCAGTAACCTCCAGCTCCCTCACCAGCATCTCGAGCCGAACTTCCCTTCTCATGAACTTTTACGATAACGTGGTGAACAACGTCTCGTTCGCTCGGCAGGATCTCATAAGCGGTGACCCATTTGTCTTCGGTCAACTCCGTCTCAACGACGTCAAACTGGTACGGCATATAGCCGGTTGCTTTAATGTCGTAGGGTTTGCTCAACGTCAAAATCACATCCGGCTTGCCGATGCTCCATTCCGCCGGATATTGCTTTGGCTCAGGTGCATCGCTTTGCTTGCCAAGCGGTCGGTCCTTCGATTCGATCCAAGACAACAAATCTGATTTATCCCTTGACGAGAGGGAGCAATCATTAGCCCATGGATTCGATTTTGAATCCAGTTTATTCGCAGCGAACCAAGGTGGCATCGTTCCTTCTGTTACCACACGCTTGATAACGCTCACGTGATCTTGGACCGAATCCAAATCGGCTAGCGAAAACGGTGCTATTCCACTGTCACGATGACAGGACACGCAGTTTTGCTGAAGAATGCGAGCCACATCGCCGTAATAAGTTACGTCGGTCTTGGAATCGCGAGTCGCGGAATCAAGTCCTAGTTCGCATCCCGGTGCCGCAGTTGCTGAGATCGCTGGTGATTCGTTGCGACCATAGGCGTCGATTGCCTCTAGCAAGTATCTGCGTCTCGGGGCGTCCAAGTTGTAGTTGATCCCGCATTGATCATCGAGGGCGCCTCGGTAGACGAGTGTCCTTTTGCGATCGATCAAGAAAACCTCCGTTGTGGTCTTCGCAGACAACGTCGTCGCGAATGACTTGGTTTTGTCATGAACATAGAGGGCGCTGATGGGTTGGGCAGCGAGTTGCGACCGGATGGCTGATTCCTTTTCACTCGGGAAAGGATTGATCAGAACAACAGGAAGCTGGGCTTTCGCGAATTGTGGTTGAAGCTTCGCAATCTCCGGCAGGTAACGTTTGCTGACAGAACAAGATGAGCTAGTCATGATAAGTATTGCACCATGGCCCGAAGCCAAGTCGCTCAACTTGTGGTTCTTGCCCTCAAGGTCGACGAATTCCACATCAGCAATCATTCTGCCAATGCCAGCTTCGCCGGGATTTAGAACTTCACGGGTACGAAATACGAAAGGTGCCACCCACGCATATTCCCCACGCATATTTCAAACGCCCAAGTATATCCCACACGCATTCCTTGTTATTGGGCGAACACAGGTTAAAGGTGGAGAGCCATGCTTTGCATCATCGCGCCATGGTCTAACTGACCTGTCATACTTCCAACGACCAATGTCAGATGGCGAGCGGAGGAAATACGGATCCACGGACCTCGACTCAGTAGACAGGTCCGAGGTAGCAAAAGCCAAGACACCTCGGCTCCGAGAGACTTGACGACAGGTACAGTCTTAAGAAAGACGCTTGGAATAACTCGTTCAGACAAAGCACTTGCGAGCCAGTTTCTGGCCCGGTTGGAACATCTTGCCTCCCGAGGCTGCCATCTCACGCATTCGATCGGGCGATCCGGCACCTCGGCTCTTTCCAAAGTACTTTTTGAAATTCCATACCAAGTCGATCCACATTCCAG
>Ga0247839_1000817_pt1 | contig 54770 bp, 56 predicted proteins | sample LaCruzMarch2015__6_FD_192405 | JGI IMG/M metagenome (GOLD analysis project Ga0247839, IMG submission 192405) | Freshwater microbial communities from meromictic Lake La Cruz, Castile-La Mancha, Spain - LaCruzMarch2015_16m | ecosystem: Environmental > Aquatic > Freshwater > Lake | place: Spain...
CAACTGCAATTGCCAAAGCGTGTGATCGATTCTTGTGCTTCAAGACTGGTTTGCAAGCTGTTAACCAATCCTGGAGCTCCTTCGTTTGCTCCTGGTGTCTTCTCTTCATACCCACCAAATTGCACCAAAGTTTTTATGGACAAATCGGACAATGTCAGATTGAGACCTGAATAAAAATACCCCACCATTAGTTCATTGCTAAGACCCGGATAGCTGTATCCTAGTGATCCTGGTGCAGAAGCGGATCTAAAATCGTTCTCCCAATGTGCTGAACTGGTGCCCGATCCTCCAGTGTTCTCTAGAGCTATCTTAGGTTTAGCAGCCCCAAGTATATTGTCATAAGCGGTACTAACCAAGGGATAATATGTGCTGGTAAGAAAATAATCTTGTGGATAATAGCTTGTAAAAGATGAAGACCAATATATGCCTATGCCCAGTGCATGGCCTAACTCGTGGGAGAGTACGTTTATCCAGTCTTGTGCACTAAATGCAGGATATCTGTTGTTAATGGACAGATTGAAAGCTATTGTGCCATAATCAACACGCGAAGGTTGAGTGACATAATAAAAGTTGAAGATGCCGCAACTAGCTATTGTATTCGATGCTGGGTCATTATACAGAGAATAGTTATTTAACTCTATACCATTGAATGAAGGTAATATGGCTATTAACATATCTCTATATTCAGGATTCATGCGTATGTAAGTCTCCCATCTGTCAACTGCTGCATTTAAATATGTTAAGAACGGTTCAGATACTTTGCCTATGAAAGAAAATCTATCAAAAAGAAATTCGTTTGGAACAGGAACAGATGGCGTCACTGAAGGGGTAGGTGTTGGCGTTGGTGTTGCAGAAGGTGTCACAGTGGGTGTTGGTGTTACGGTAGGTGTTATTGAAGGTGTTGGAGTTGGTGTAAAAACAATGTTGTTTGATGAAACTGTTTGACTGGAAGTTGCGCTTAGTAAGAGAAAATTACTCACATAGCTTGTGCCATCTGTATCAATTTCAAACACCTCAATACTCTTGGGAGCTTTATCAACACTACGTGTTAATTGTGATGTATTGATCAGATGAAAGTCGTCAAATTTAAAAATTGTATCTGGCAGTAATGTTAGCTTGAGGTTGAAAACGTTAAGTGAAAGATTGCCATTAACAACTGTAATGGTGGGGTAATATGTTGTCGACTCTAATGATTTGGGTGTGAAGATGTGCGAGACTATTGTTTCCTTAGGCGAACCGGGGTCCAGTACTGCCACATTATTTGATAATACGTTCTGTACTATGCCCTTCTCGATGTTTGTAATATTATAATCACCTTCAAAGTCGTACAATATTTTTATGACAGCATAGTACCGGTCGTCTATTGCAGATGGATTAATGGTAAGGGTTGTAATGCCTTTAAATATGCCCAAATCCACACTGAGCGTTGTGTTGTATATGGGGTAGCCCCAGGGAAAGAATAGCCCTCCATCAGCTGTGGCAGGATATACAAAGGAGCCGGTCGTTTCACTAAAAATGCTCCCTGTTGCAGTATCTGGATATACTATTGCAGATCCAAACACTGGGTCGACAAACAGATAGTGATTTATTATGGAAGGGTATTCTAGGAGCTGATAACTGGAAAGTACATAAGAAACAGAATTCACATTAATATTTACTAAGAAAGAGCAAATATACCCGGAAAACTAGTTTTCTTTTCTCAATTCTTTTGCATAATGCTCAAATCGATGGTGTTCAATGGGAGATAGTAACAGAAGCCCTGGTTTTATAAGGTTTTCTCTTGTTTTCTGGTATATATATGACATCCATGTCTGCTCAAATGGATGACCCCATTTCACATCTAAAAACATCTTCTTATTGCCGTCTCTAGATACTATTTGTGGCCAGTTACAATAATATATCTCACCTGTAATATAGGATAATCCTTCAACAGCACCCATATTTTTGAATTGTGTCTTAGGTGCACTTGGATCTAACCCTATTTTTGGTAGCTTAGGTTTGTTAGGCCAGTATTTCACGCGCACATCTTGTGGGACGTTGTACCAAGCCCATTGTGTGATATTATCACCAAAGAACTCTGTGAAGGATATCTTTAAGAAATCAAAATTTTCCTTATTCATTATTTTTAAGAGCTTATAGAATAAATTGTCAGTATATCTTGAGAACCCTGCACGACAAGAATGATTAGCAAGCTTGACATCACATAAATTCATATCATCCTCAAGAAAGATATAATATTTTGAATCTGTGGTCTCAAAATGCTCAGCAATAAACTGCCGGCCGCCACATATGCCAATATTTTCTTTTTTAATGTGTTCAAAATTATATTTTTTACAAATTTTTAAATACTCATCTGTAGTGCTCAGATCTGTGCTATTATCTAGCAAATAATTTGTTGTATCACTTATGAAGCCAGGTTGCAATGTATAAGACTCACAAAGTTTTTCAAATTGTGCAGGGGAATTGAAAGTAATAACATATAGATTTGTGCCGTTATATGCCTTGGAAGCAATTAAGAGTTCTTCAGGCTCATAGTTCTTTAAATCTTCAAAAAATTTACTTACAAGTCCATTGGACTCAATTGCGTGTCTTTGAAATAGTTCAGGTTTTTGATAAGACATTAGTGTAAAGATACTTTCCTCTGTGCCCATATACCCCTCTTCTAATGTGCAGCCTAACATGCCATAATACATGCCATTTGCTTCACTGATTGTGTCTTTGTGGCCACCAAAAAAACCTCCTCGACAAACATACTCAACATTGTCTACTTGAGCGAGCTCGTTCATTTTTTGACGTTCAAATCCATGTATTTCACCTCCATCTGTGTACGGAAAGGATAAGAATAAAAATTTCTTTACATAACTATCAAGCTTTTCAAGAACATGATCGTGATTAAAGTAACCTGGATGCACAGTACTAGTTAGACCACCATCAATCCAATATAGATAATCGCTATTAAAAGGATTGCGGATCTTCTCGTCATGCAACAAGAACATTTTTGACATGACCATAGGATTGTACAACTCCATGGTAGCCTGAGTGCTTTCACGAAGCCAGGATGCTTGCTTCAGCCAATCCTCCTGTTTTCTTATTTCCGATACTCTATTATAAAACGGAAACTGTGTACGAAAATCATCAATCTCTTTGATACGAATCTGTGTATTGTGAGATTCTCTGTTTTGTAGCACAATATCTTTATATCGCTCTTCTATGTAAACTACTAGATTATAATCTTTCAAAGCGCGCAGTAGCTCCGTAAATTTCATAATATAATGTGTGAATGGGCGTTTAAACCCCTCGCCTGCAGAGTCTCTACCCAGGTCAAAAATACCTGTGACTAAGGTAATATTATTTTTCATATATTTTTGTAAAGATCTTGTAGAAGCTGTCACCTTCTTCAGCTAGATAGCTGCACCTTTCTCTGGGTGCATAAAAATGCCATGTATAAAATTTATGCAAATCAAAAAACTCAGGGTGCGAGACGTTCATGCAGCTAAATATTGGCTCTTCTAACACATGTATATGCTTTTCTATGAAATAACTTAATATATGCCTGTAATGTTTGAAGAATTCTAAGAATACATCTTGCTTACCGCCAAATATTCCACCCACTAGATGTTCAGATATGGATGGAAATTCTTTGTCATAAAGTGTAGAAACACCTCTGTGTATCAAACTTGAGCACCCTTGAAAGGGAAGAGAGCAGAAGAAAAGCTTATTATTCTGCACTGTGGCTTCAATATTATTCCCTAATTTAGGACAAAAAATATTATTAGAATTTAGTGGATGGTATTGCGAGGCAGGTATATTTTGCATCAATTCAACACCGCCAACTCTTTCAGGTATAATGCCATGGTGTGTTAACCCGCTATCTATCCAAAAATAACAATCGCTGTTGAAATAATTTTTTTCTATGGCATCTTTGACCCAGTAAGCTTTACTGTAGCATAATGTTTCGTTTCTGTCATTAAGCGTTATAGTATTGAATATGGATTTCTTATATTCTGAAAATACAGAATGAAATTCAAAACGCTCTAGCTCCCATGGTATTACTTTATATTGCTTGCAGTAACGTGATATATACGAAGTTATATTATCCACATCCTTGGGGTCAGTATAGATAATAAGAGGGAATCCTAAATTAGCAATATTTCTAAGTGATGAGTCAAAAAAGTGTATACCTCGTCCACGACCGCCAAACAAATCTGTCAAACCATAACCATATATACCTGTAACAAATGTAGTCATTTCTTAACTTCAGATATGATTTTTTTCCATATGCTGTACTCCGAGCTATTAAACAGATTGTATTTGACTTGCTTGATGTTTTTCATTTTTTCAAAATAGATGTCGTCATTCAAATTATTAAGAATATTTATATTGCCTTCAACATCATCAATATGTTTGAGATGGATGAATGTACCTTCAATGTCTTTGAACTCTTCAATATTTGGCGCGCCACAATAAATAGGAACTGTATTAAAAAATAATACATCATAAAATTTCTCTGTAATATAATTTTTTTCTCTGGAATTCTCTATGGCTACAGAGAATTTGTATTTATCTAATGCAAGAAATTTGGAATGCACAGTTTTTTTAAGTTTTGTCGACTTGTAATCGCTGTATTCCCATAAAAACCCAAACACGTCAACATCTAATTCTCTTTGCAAAGCGGTCTCAGCTAGATGTACCCGTTTATCATATATATTACATCTATTAGTACCATCTAATGGGGAGACGGAGCGATATGTCACAACAAAGCTGGTTTTATTAGGTTTTTCAAAGTTATCATAACTTAGAATGTTGTCGACATCAAAAAATTCATCACCGTGACCACCATAAAACATGTAAGATCTATGTTCAATAAATTCGTCATAATTACCGAAGAGATCTTTGGAAGTGCAATACACTCTGTTGCTCTTTTTATATGCTTCCTTGTCCCAATTTTGTGACCAGTGAGGCTCTTGGAAAAAGAATATGGTATGATCTTTATCAGTCTTTAATGTTTCTTTTGTGAATCCGAAAACAATGGCGTAATCATAATCCTCACCAGTAACCAACTCAATGTCACTGTCATTGAAATGACTTCCAATGAACTGCTTTTTCATTCTTTCTGTTGCATAATGTGAGCAAGTCCACCAAGGAAAAAGTTTTATTTTCATACTAATTTATGTTTATTGTCCATGAAGTGCTTTTCATATGGATATTGTTTTTCGGTTGGTTTCAACATTGCAGCTGGTGCATCAAACATGCCTTGCACGCTGCCTTCACCCAGTTTATATTTCTCACTAAACATATAATCACGGTTATAGAAGCTGTACTTACCTATGCCAGGCTTAACTGGTTGCCGTGTTTCGGAGCAAAGATGATTGAGTTGTCTCACACCACAGGATGGCACTTCTCTATTAAATTTTTGTATGTATCGGTAGGATATATCACCATCTTCCTCACCAAATCCTAACAGACGTTCATCATAATATCCTAATTCATCCATGAAAGACTTTTTTGCAATATAATGTGAAAATGATGAATACCATGTGTTTTGCAGTTTAATAATGTCTGTTAACCTGTCAAATGCATTATCTAGATCTTCAAAAAACTCTGAACCTGCAATCTCCAAATCATCATTTAATATTAAAACGTTCTCTGTACGAGAATTTATAAAAATTGTATTAATCATCTTGGCTAAACCACGTAACTCTGTAAAATAAATGGGGTAAATGTTGCTATATGCGCTGAAAAACTTTAATGATTCACTTCTATAAGATTCATCTAGTGGTTCATTAAAATTGCCATTCACTGTTACTACAATGTCATTACTAGCATATGCTCTTATGGATTTTATTAAGGATTGCAGCATATCAAACCTTTTATCAAATGTTGTAATGCCAATTGTAAAATTATTTCGCATATTAATAGTTGTTCCTCACATATTCGTCATGGTTGAAATAATTTATATTCTCTCTGTCAGAAAAATGGGATAAATGGAACAGTTTAATATTGTCATTTTTAATGGATACTTTCTTGATGCTGCCGTCGCGGTCGATTCTATCGTAAATTTCACCATCTTCACCACCCCATGTGGTATATTTTGTATTGAATCCATTGTGTTTACGCAAGTTTTCAGTATTAGTTATATAAAAAGCGCCCAATCCACCTGCGCGACCAGGAAATCTGCTTGTGACTTGAAAGTTTGATGGTGTAGCATTTTCGATCACTATGTTGCGGGTGTCGACTTCAGTAAAATCTAGGACATCAAATGTATAGCAGCTGTCTTTACCATGCTCATGAATCGTTTGTGCCAGCTTTTCATAATCATTAGTGTTTACAAAACAGTCAGAATCCATGACAGCAAACATTTCACTCTGACACCTGTCTAAAATTGTATTAATTTTTTCAGACTTTTTAAATTCTGTGGGTGTATAGGGTATATGAATACCGCCATCTACAACCTTGTTGTATGAAAAGTCATATACGTTCACACTACATTTGAGATGGTTGTTTAGAAAGTTAGAGAGCTTGATCAGCTCCTTGGCTGTATACTTGACATTTCTCTCACGGGTACTGTCGGGCTGGCAATCTGTCCAAAACACCATATTGAGTTCTAATGTCATAGCTTAACTTACTGCATTGTTTAGATGACCAGTAATTGGGTCGCACCAACCTTTGCTCACGCTGTGCGGCCATACAATCCAACTGTGTGGCATTGTCTCGGTATTAAATTCACGCCAAACCTTGCAATACTTGTCTGGATCTTGAAGCATTGAGGCGATTTCGTTCTTATCTGCATCTCTTCTGTAGAGATCTTTACCCTCTTTATCTTTGAATGCAACACACCAGAAATCGTAATCTTTCTCGGGCACTTGTTGATAGCCTATGTCAATGCAATGTTTAAAGATGTTAAGAAAAGATTTTTCATACTCTTCCTTAGAGAGATGCATGTTCGGATTAGGTGGATACAACCGATCCAGGGTATGTTTTTGAATGGCACGTTTGCCAAAGTTAAGACCTGAATACCTTTCATAATCTGCTAGTGTACGCTTTTTACCGAAATCATACTTGCCAAACTTAATGTCCTTCTTGAGACCATCCATTTCAAACAGTTTTCTGTTACGCAGATGCGACTCGTCATTTAGTTTGCCCCATATCTTACTGTCATCCCAGTGTTTGGATCTGCCTTTTCGTGTATACTCATGCCAAGCAATGACAATATGTGGGTGAAAAAGATCGTACCCCCAGGTGTACGATCTCACAGCTAGATTAATTTCTTCACCATGAAAATAATAATATGGATCGTATGGAACTTCTTCAACCCATTTACCGAGGGTAAAAATAAAATGTGCAGAAACAAATCTAGAAAGTACCGGTTCTGTCCGTGATTTATAATCGTCTATTGAAGCAGGCAAAAAGAAAACCGCGCCTTCAGGAATAAATCTATCAAAATCCATTCTCCATGGTATTGAAATTCTAGCTTGAGGGTCGTTATCTGGGTCAAAGCTTGAAATATAGCCTGTTAAAAGAGGTTTTTTATGGCCCTTCTTCTGTAATTGCTTTACCATATCAATACATTTTTTATCCCAGTCTTGTACAAAGCGATGATGGCTATCTAATTGAAAATAATACTTCTCTCCATCATAATTCTTTTGTATCTCACTGCGAGCCCAGCATGTGCCTTTTCCTTCTTTATAGGGTACATCGATAACTTTTACTCTAGGATCTTTCGCAAATTCTTCTAGCGATTCTGTCTCATCATGTTGCCAACAGATACTAAACACCAAATTTTTTGGATTCTTAGCCTTAGCAATACAATCTCTCAATGTTGGGACGAGCTGTGGATCTCTATATGAAGCAATTGAAACAAATATTTTCATTAATATATTTTACTATCCTATCTCTAGAAATCAATAACTTAAGGAAGAGCAGTTATTGGTACTTAAACTGATCAAGTTATGTTTATAATACCATTCATGTCGTCATGGAATTGACAAATGTAATGCAACGAGGATGGTGCATCATATGGGACATCAAATGTTAGCGTGCCGCTCTGTGTACCGTTGCCTGTTACACCTGTATTGTATGCATTACCGGTACCTGTGGTTGGGGTGGTCTTTATCCAGAAGGGATGACCGGCAGCAACAATATTAAAAACATATGTTTCGCCTTTTATTAATGCGAGGGTGGGATTTGGTTGCCCGTTAATCAAATAAGCTGATGCGTACGCATTACTCACAGCAAAAATATTTGATGCCTTTGTAGGTGTTGGTGTTGGAGTAGGCGTAGGAGTCTGAGTGTTAGTAGTTGTTATTGTGGGTGTCACAGTGGGTGTTCTTGTGGGTGTTTGAGTGTTTCTTGGTGTCTTAGTTACCGTGGGCGTGGGCGTTTTTGTTTTTGTCACTGTCGGGGTAGGGGTTCTTGTCGGTGTCTCTGAAGGTGTAGATGTATTAGTTGGTGTGATGGAAGGTGTAATAGAAGGTGTTTGTGTATTCGACGGTGTAATAGAAGGTGTTTGTGTATTGGTTGGTGTAACAGAAGGTGTAACAGAAGGTGTACGAGTATTTGTTGGCGTGTTAGTCGGTGTATGAGTATTTGTTGGCGTGTTTGTAAGTGTAGGCGTGACTGAAGGTGTATTAGTAGGTGTAAGTGTATTGGTTGGTGTCAAAGAAGGTGTAGGTGTATTGGTTGGTGTCACAGAAGGTGTAGGTGTATTGGTTGGTGTCACAGAAGGTGTAGGTGTATTGGTTGGTGTCACAGAAGGTGTTTGTGTATTTGTCGGTGTATTTGTCGGTGTTCGTGTATTTGTTGGTGTATTTGTGGGTGTGACAGATGGTGTACATGTATTGGAAGGTGTTTGAGTTGGTGTGCGGGTATTGGAAGGTGTTTGAGTTGGTGTGCGGGTATTGGAAGGTGTCTGCGTCATTGTTTGAGTTGGTGTGCAAGTATTAGTTGGTGTTGTTGTTGGTGTGACAAAAAATCCATTTTCGTTGATAATTTTTACTGCCAGTATAGTGTCACCATATTTGTTGCTAAATCCTATGCACGGGTATACTGTTGATGGCATTGTTTCAGGCAATTCAATGTCAAAAATATTATAAAATTTATTATTAATTTTATGGTCTAAGATAATATTTTTTCCAAACGCAGTGGCTCTGAGACGAAAAGTATTATATGCAGGAGCGGATAGTGACTGCCTGTAAAGATTGAAAGGTTCTGCAAAAGCGGTACTTGCCAAGCTTTCTGTACGATAAAGCAAGGGAAAATTTGAATCGTAGCTGCCTCTTACGCTAACTGTATTGGGCACAGGCGTAACATAGCCGTCCAAACCAAGTAAGGTCGAACCAAAATAACCATTAATATCAAATCCTATTGCAACACTTGTGCCTCTGACACCTGGAAAGCTAATGGGGTCAGGCTTAAAAATGTCACCTGTAAGACCTGTAATACTGGTTACACCTAATGCAGGTCCAGGACCACCATCTTTGCCATCAGGGTGAAGATCTCTGCAATCTACAAAAAACAATGAAAATCCCACACCACCATATGATAAGTTACCATAGCATGCATAATCAAAAGAGACAATAAAGTCCTTAGTTGTATCTATGGTCTTGTAGTCATACAGAACGGACGACCTATCATTGTTGTCAAAAAAATACATATTATGCTCCGAATATAAACGCCCCGTCGTTGTTTATTGCACCCGCGCCAGATCCAAGTATGGTATATGTGGAGTATGAATTGGGTAAAACATAAGAGAAGTTTATACTGTTAACGTCAGGAAGCAACTTAAACATGCTGTTGCTAATGTTTGTTATGACTCCGTTGATGTATTTGAAAAACGTCTTGAAGATATAAAATACATTGGATATATCTTTACCTAGATAAGTGATGCAGTATGTCTCTGTTTCGTCATCAAATGTTAAGATGGGCTTTTCAATATGATCAATATTTAAATTAATATCTTTGCCTATGAGAGAGAAGTCTTGTATGTCATTAAAGTTAATGTCATTTTTGTTTTTTAACGGATACAGTTTAGTGAACTTTAGTGTATTAACATCAACCGAGTATATCTCTGGATATATGGCTTTAAAATTAGTTGCGCTGAGCTCATAGTATAACACTGTCCTGCAGAAAAATAATAGATTTTGAGATTCATTAAACCAAACTGTTGATGTCTGTTCAAAATCTTTGTTTTCACCTTTAAGAACATAACAATCATTGCGTGTAATGGTCTTTATGACGCTGTTCTCGCTATCGTACACGATTTTATCAAATATCAAATAATTTTCAGTTTCAAGCTGTATTGTATCATAATACAAATCAAAGTTAATCAGGTTACTGGTTAGCTCTGTCTGTATTGTTTGATTGTATTTGTTGTATATTGGGTTAAGCGCTGAAGCAGCTGGCAAGAGGAGTGAGCTATTGCTATTTCTAAAATAAAGTTCTCCATAATCAATATATCTAGTGTCGTAAATTGCTCTTTTTGTAGCTAACCCGGAAAGCCCTTCAATTACTTGTGTCTTTCTGTTAGGTATATTGTAGTTTAAATAGTTGTTTCTCTCATCATACCTTACTTCAAATACAGCTGCATCGCCACATGGTGCAGCACTGTTAACATAGAAAAGATTGCCATCAATCGGTCTAAACACAGAAAGCGGTATACCCAATGTAAATAGCCCAGGGTAAGCAAAGTTTGCTCTGTAATCCGGAAGAATGCTTGTTGGATTTGTACCGCCATCTATTAATTCGCCGTAGTATACATCAGCATTAGCGGGGTTAAAATCAGGATCATCAGACGATTGATCAGGAAGCAGCCCGCTGGATGGTGATATAAAAGTCACACCATCCATGGTACTGCATAGATAAGTTATTTTAAGCGCATCAGGACAGAATGTTTCTGGAAGAAACCTATATGACACTATAGGTGCTGCAGCACCGGATAGCGTGAAAGCAGGCGCGCCACTATTGTATTGGGAGAATGTGGGAGTATAGTATCCAGATCCTGGTGGTATTGCGTTGGCTGTTCTGAGCGTAACGCCTGAATAGCCTAAGTCGGGATCATATTTTGAATAATCAAAATTATAACCTGAGATCGTATCATAAAACGAATGACCATCCAGAGTGAGACAATAGTAAATTTTTTGATTGCCTTGTGGTACTGGTTCATTGGTAGCGATTTTTTGCGGATGCACATCCTTGTAGAGCGTGTATTCATTACCATAGACATCATTTTTATATTGTACAACAGTTTTGTTGAGCGAGTATAATTTTTCCATTCTGCTATCAAGGGGAAGCTTGCTTTGAGGTAATATAGGAAAAATGTCATCATTAGCCCATAAAGATTTAAGGTCACCTTTGAAAAAGTCCTGAGGATCAGTGTATCTCGAGAGGCCTGCAACAGATTGATCCAAAGATTGCTCTCTGCTCTGGTAACCGCGAAACGTTTGAAAATATGAGCTTGTTTCTGGGTCTCCGAATCTATATTGATTAGAAAAGTCGATTTTATTGAAGTAGTTTAATTCCTGGTATACAAGTGGTGAATTGAATTCCTCTTTTGTTAATCCTGTGACATTTCCATACTTTGAAGGATCAGGAAAGATGTAAACGGTATTAGCACTAAGAACACTCTCATTGAGTGTGACAGATAGTCCAAAATTAGTAAAGTTTGAAAGTCCTATCTTATCTGGTTTGAAGAATAAACCTATTTCTTTGGCTGTACGGACAAACTCCTCACTTGGCACTGCAGCTACAGAAGGGTACCTCTTGTTAAGATAATTTGCAAATTCATTCCTTGCAGAAAAAAGAGTACCGGAAACATAACTGGTAGCAGTTGTGCCAGTCGATACATAGTAGAAGTCTGTACCCATATACTTTTCAATGAGCAGTGCTTGGTTATTGAGGTTTAAGTTATCTACTGTCTCGGTATTAAACGTATTTACATAATCACTGTCTTTAAGAAAATTTAGCTGTGAACTATCCACCTGGGGTACTATGCTAAAACTATCAGTGCCAAATTCTAATAAAAAGAACGGGTATGAAGTGATTGTCTGAACAATGGCAGAATTGAAATCTATGAATAGATCAGGATTCATATCATACTGGTTCAATGCAAAATTGTTATAGTTACTGCTTCCAGGTGTTACACCATAGGCAGAAGCAGGCAGTGTGGGGTTTGTATCCAGGTAATCATTGAAAGTGTCATATAAATCTTCAATTTCAATGACCATATTATTTCGTATATCTGAAAGTGAGACATTCAATGTGCGTATGAGCTCAGTTAAATCTTCAGTCTCTAATGATTTTGAAACTTCGTTATAAATTAATTTTTCAATGCCAAAATTTGATCCTTTGAGATTGTATTTTAGATCAGAAGTACGAACATCATCACGCAAAGTGCTGTAGTACAGACAGATTTCTTTAATTTTTTGCGCAAAAAAAGGAATTGCTACAGTAAGATCTCTGTTATTATTAAAATCTATATTTCTTAGCCATCTACGCTCATCAGAAGTCGTATGCGTTAGCACAATTTCTTTAATTAACAAGACATATAATTGCCTGATACTATCAGTTTGCTCTGTGGCTTTGTAATTACTGACTTCATACCAATTATTAAGATAAGATTGATACCTCTGTAAGAAATCATTAGCACTGGTGAACAGACTGCTATTATACTTTACCCATTCTTGAAATGTAAGTGGATTAGTCTTGTCCACGGGTGATGAAGGTGGTGTAAGAGATGTAATTGATACATCTAATCTTTCATCAATAAATCTACTGGAATCTAACATCTAAGTATTTAATTATTATATACTATGTCACTACCACTTAAGAACAATCTAAGTCCTTTTGTAAGTTCGTAGCTGAGTATATTTTGCATTATGCCGTTGTCTGTGCTCCAGTTTTTAAAAGAGCTGTTGGTATAGTTCAGAGTTGTCATGGGATTTGTCCAGTCTATAATGTTATTATAGTGTGAATTTTCATAAGCTGGTAAAAACTCATAAAACTTATAGTAATCAGATATTTTAATACCAGTAAGGGATCTTGGAGCAATTAATCCCCAGCCCCAGTCGTATGTGTATGCAGAAAGCGGTATAGACTGACCAAAAACAGTACCAGGTATTTTAATTGTGTTGATTAGCATGAAAGTGTTTGAAAAGACTTCATAAGACACTATGGGAATACAAGACGAAATTGTGCTTGTAAGTGTTGAGTATTCAGTGCCAAAGTTTAAAGATGCATTGTTATTAGCGGTATATGCATTTTTATTGAAACTCTGTGTAAATTTGTTTCTTTCGCCCCATAAATTTTTATGCTTAATTGAGAGAATATTCACGAGTCTAAGAACTTGTGGAGGAAAAGGATAATTATATTGTTCAAATTGAACAGAAAGTTCTTTACAAAGTGATAGTAGCTGATCCAAATTGACTTTATCAATGTCAGTTATGTTACTAGTAAAGTTAGCGATTTTTTCGTAAACCGATTTACCCAGCTCGTAAGGTTGTGCGGATATACCACCTACGATTGTGCCTAGAAAATCATTAAAAAATATTTTTTTCTCTTCTAAGCTTTCAGTAAAAATAAGCGATTTATAAAAACTTTCAGCATCAAAATCTTCGTTTATTTTTGAAATATTATACTGCCCGGATAGTGGATATATATTGAATATATTGCTTTGGCCTGTAATGGTGTGTGTGACGGACGAAGGAGCAAGATGCTTGTTGATCCATCGACCACCCAACCAATCACCATACGCTTGAAATGTCTTTTCTTCAAATGTGGATAATTCGCTAAGCGGAACAGATGGATATATGAGCTCAATTCGCTTGTATTCGTACAAGTTTGACGCTGCCGGCAGGTATGTATCAATAAAGTACATTCTGTTATTAAAAGCGTTAATAACCCATAAAAAGTCAGATGAATCGCATGCTATACCTCCAATACTACAGATGTAATTTGTTGTATTACCTGAACCGCCAATATAATTGGTTAGTGATGCATCTACACCGTTCACCCTTGTTAACGTGTCGCGGTCTTGTACAACCCAAGCATTTTGTAGGCTATCTACAGTAATGTCGCCTATGAGTCTGAACCCTGAGAGCGGATATCCTGATACAAGAGCTCCTTCGGAAGTAAATTTGTATAACAAATCATTTCTGCCAGTTAGCGACGCAACACCTGCACTATTGTTGTAATTAAAGGCAGTTACCCATACAAATTTATCTCTGTCTACAACTGCTTCTTGGGGCGCAACTAACGGAGAGAAAGGAATTGTGGTTAGTAGGACACCATTTGTGTTGTATTTTATTAAGAAATTTGAGACTGGATGATTGTATGTTACCCATATATTATCATCAATATCGGTATCAACAGATGATGGTAGGAGAGAGTTTTCACCAGCAAACCCTTGTAAGAACGGGATATTATAATCTGATGACTGGTAGTATGATTGATTAATAAAGTCAGGATAGGCGACAGCTTTGATATGCCCATCTTTTGCATCAATTTTTATACAAGAAACAGAATCGAAAAGAGCAACCCATACATCACAATTGCCATCAAGCGATAGGCTTCCAGGTGCAGCACTTGATAATGTAGGTGATAATAAATTAACAACATCAGGAATATTGTTGTTAATAATAGGATATGCAGACATTGGAAAGCTTGAAATGATTTGGCCACGAACATCAAATTTAAATAATGTATCACGTGAACCGTCAGCAAACCACGTCTGATAGTCGTTGCCTGCGCCACTGCCTGATGGTGCTATTTGAATAGCATAAACATTTCTGTTGTCCTTTGCGTCAAAAAACGTTTCAGAAGCTGAAATATTTAAAGTAAGAAACCCTGAACAATAATCATAGATTTCTTGTCTGAAAAATCTTAACAAGGTATTATATTGTGGTAGAGCTATCCAGCCAAATAATGTATCCTTTGGATAGTATTTTGGGTCTTCAACAACAACGGACGCAGTAAGAAAACAATTTAAAGTTTCATCAGGTACTTCAAAATACCCTTTATAAAAAGCGCCTATGGATTGTGGCGCGTTTGCTTCAAAATCCTCATAAAATTTAATAGATGGTATTTCTTTGTTGCCGGTATCAGTTTGCTGTAGCAAACCAAACGTGACGTTAAAAGAGCTCAATGCTGATAGAGTAGGGTTAGTAGTTGATGAAGACAATGAAGGGTATGTTTTAGTGGTGAAATTATCACCATCTTTGAACTTAATAACAAAAGGAATTTCGGTGCTTTGCCAGCTTATTACCGGCATATCAAATTTTGTAGAAGAAAGAGTACCTTCACCGTCTATACCTGTGGTGCTTATTGAAAGTTTTGAAGCAGAATTATGGCGTATTTTTATTACTGGCAGTACTGCGGGTTTAATATTTTGAAAACTATGGGGTGGATATGATAAAAACTCATAACTGTTTTTATGCTGTGAATACCAGTCATTAAACTTGGCTGTATCCAAAGTAGCAAAGATAAAAATAGGCGGCTCTCGTGAAGTAAAGTTTTTAACTTGATCGTCCACATAGTAAAAGCTGCAACTACCTGTTGTGCCTGCAAAAACGCTGCCTGGATCACCTTTGGAGCAATATTGTAGTTTGTTATTAACAATATTTGCATAAATCTCGGTATTGCTTGTTTTAACTTCATCTACTATGGCATATTCGTAAGTATCACCAACAGGTACTTGTGTATAAAATCTACTAAGTTTGCTCAGGTGAGACCATTTATTATTATAAAAGTCTTCTGCGTTTTGATAGTCACCTAAGGCACCAGAAGCATAAAGCGAAATGGTATACCCTGTTGCACTCAAGGCATAATATGATTGCCAACTATTGTGTCTATCCACAATAAGCGGATCTTCTATCTTGCTTGCAGCTATATCATAAATAAATTTAATACTATCTTGAAATTGAATTTGATCTTTAATAAAATCGTTAATGATAATGGTGGGACGATATGAGCTGTCATAAGCGTTGCCAAACTTATCATAGATAGTTAACCTTGCATTATATTTTCCTGGCCAGCTGTAAAGGTGTTCAGCAGTGAGGCTGTTAGAAAATGAACCATCACCAAAATCCCAGCGAACTAAAGTGTTGGAAATATTATTTGTTGCAGTAAGAGTAGAAGAAGAGGTAAAATCTGGTGCAAAGTAAAGAGGAGTGTTAGGTAAGCTATAAGAAGAGAGTGAATCTGCTCCTGTATAGTCTTTTATAGAGAAGTATACATACGTATAATTTACTGAATTAGCCATTAGTACTCTCGTTGTAATGATTGAATTGACGGAGTAACGACCTTTATTTTATTAATAAAGTCCATGGTATTGTGCAGGTATGGGAACTTGAAGTAAGGCAATTGTGTGTCTTGTGTGGTTACTAATATATCTGTTTCTGAATAAACCGGGTTGTATATTACTATGCTTATGCCTGGTATGGTTATAGTTTGCCCGGCCTCAGTTCTAATGGTAGAAATATTATTAACGCCCGGCAGCGCCAAGATTTGATTGGTAATTTCTGTTAAGCTGATAGTTAATCCTAAGTTATCCCTAAGAGTTGAAAAATAATTAGAGAATATTGCAGCTATCTCCAGTCTCAAAGATTCTGGATTACGTTTAGCAGTAATATCTCTGGATATTTGCAAATAAGTCGTATCTGCTATGACAGGTGATAGGGCTTCCCCAGGAAAATATGCTCCAACATCTACTGCAACATATACAGGATCATTTACAATGACTTCTGCAGTGGTAAGCTTCACAGATTGTAAGTTGTTTAAAATGAGCTGCTTTTGAGCAGTATTTAAGTAGTTTGCTCTGGTTGTTAGAGAAGTGAGTTTCTCGAGTTTAGGCACTGCATATACATATACGTTGTTGAAGTTACAGGAATCGGCAAATTTAACTTGGTTAAACAACACTCTGCTTTCATAATTGGGCTTTGAAACGCCAAGATCGAAGTAATATTTTAAATGACCTGATATGTAGTCCCAATTATTAATAACTTTTACAGAGGAGATGATATTTTTATAATTTTTTGATATGTAATTTGTAAAGTCATCAGCAGTAATGAGACGGTATTGACTTCTGAAGCTATTAACAGCGTTATCCTTGATACTTTTGACATCTTCACGTGTTACAAACGTTGTTGAACCATCGATATTTGAAAATTGTATATTGCTAGCTTGGTCGGCAGTAATTAAGGTCAAGTTGGATGGCGTGGTATTGGCTTGAATAGTGTTAAACTGAGGTGTATTGTAAAAAAATAGTTTGTTGTTGTCGAGCAAGCCGGCGCCTATTTCACCACGTGTACCATCAGACTTGATATAATAAATGGCAACATCGTCGCCTGGGCTTAATTTTTTACCTGTTACATTGTTACCAAAACGGAGCTCGTAGCGTTCGTTTTCATTGAGACGTATTTCATAGACTTTAGAGTTTGATCGCTCTAAAAATAAAGATTGCGTTACAGCCCATTTTTCCCAAACAGGATTAGTAATTGAATTATCTCTTACATACACATCAATATTGAAATGATCAATGACAATATTTTGATTATTAGTATCAACAATTGTCAAAGTTAAAATTTCAAATGGCTCGCCTAGTGCTGTATATACAGGGTATTCGTTGTAAGTGCCTTGAAACAGGAGATTATTTTCCTGAAGATCAATCAATGCTTCAGTAGTATTTGTGAGTTTTGTGAAAGTGACATCAGTATTAAAGGAATATGTTGCTCCGTTAACTGTGAAAAACGAATACCGTGGAATGGTGTAGGTTTTTGCAGGAAGAGCTTCTTGTGCAGTTGCTAGAAAAGATAGAATTGATGTCTGATTGCCAATTGGATTGTAGTTCACAAGCTTTACGATCTTGTTAATATTCTCGTATAGCTCTGCTGTAGTAAAAGTACTCTCTGCACCAGATCTGTTGAGATAAAATATTAAAACATGATATGCATAAGCAATAATATCAATAATTGAGGATAGATTGCTGCCTTGAAAATTTTGATCTGTAAATATGTTGTTTGTGTTGAGTCTGGTATTAATTAAACTTCTTAGACTTGTAGCATCAAACGCAACATATCCATCTTTGGGTAAATCGAAATTGTTATAAGTTGCCATATTAGTTAAAAAAGAATCCTGAATTACTTAATGTACCAACAAGCTTAAAACTACTGCTTGTATCAATGGAAATAATTCCAACAATAAGAGTGATGATGTATTGCTGATTAACTTCGTCCGATTCCACATTAATGGTATCAATGCGCACTCTTGGTTCATACGTATTGATGCCATTCAATATCTCGTTACCTACAGCATAACCAGTAGCTTCACTTATGGGGGTGAATAGGTATCTTTGCAAGTTTAACCCGAAGGTGGGGTTTAGAATGCGTTGACCAGGTATTGTATTGAACAGATTAAAAATGGAATTTCTAACTGCAGCATAATCATAATCGATTTTTAGATCTCTGACCTCTTTCTTCTTCAAGAATTCGTTATTACGTGTATAATCAAACTCTAAGTCCAGTTTAAGATCTGTATAAGTGAAATTACTGGTCGACTTGGTAGGTTCCGCTATGGATGATATCTTGATTGTGGCCACACATGTATTTATGGTACTTTTATTCTTTTAAAAACAGTTTTTTTCAAGTATAAAGCATAAATACTTTAAATGAAGAGGAACTTTGTCAAATTATTCGAGTCTGCCATTGGCAGGTACACAAGGGGCGGATTTCTTGCAGGTGATGTAGTTAAATTTAATGATGATGCATTTAGCGACCCGTGGTACAAGGATTTAGGTAAAAACACCAAGGAAGTTATACAAAATATGGTTAAGAGCGGCTTGAATCTGCGTGTGTCTAATGTAAAGAATATTTTTCCGGCTGGCATGGGCGCAGGCAACATTGATAACATGACAATTGACACCAATTTGGATGTAACAACTGAAATTGCACCAGGAAGATACCTGGATTTCATTACCATACCTGCTCGTCTGGTTTCTCCTGTTGTTTCATATCCCAATCTGCCTGAAGTACCTGAAGTATTTAAAAAGGGTGATCCAGGCAAACGCGCACATATCAAAGCCAAGGTAGTCAAAGATGAGCAGCAAGAAGTGCCTTTTTATTCACCCAAACAGACAAGAGAATCAGATCTAGGCAATAAAAAAATGTCAACTGGTGATCGAACATTAAAAAATCAAAATACAGTCATTCCATCTTCGCCTGCTGAAGGTCACAAGGATCCTGCCTCCTACACATACAATTATCTGCCAAAAGGCTAAGCTTTAAGCTCTGATAAAACTATCAAACAAGTGTAACAGTTGATCTCCTGGTCTATAACAAACGAGCTACGGTATATATACTCTGAAATGGTGAGTAGGTAATGCTTCTTGCAATTCACATCATGTTCACTAGCATCAATGTAATTGAAGAGGTTTCTCAATAAGGATACATAATCATTATTGAATGTACTTTCGTTCTCTATTAGAGCTTTTCTTAACGATACAACGTTTTTCTTCTTAATCTCGGTATAGATTAATTTCAATACTTCATCATTCTTGAAGCTGTTAAGCTTCAACACGCCTGTACATGAATGCTTTTGCAGTTCATTAAGACATTTGCGCAAATCCGGATAAAAAGAGTGAATAAATTCGAGCAACAGTGCTTTTTGTTCATCGTCCACTTCAATCTTTTCTGCTTTAATTATGTTAACGCATCTCTTGGCAAAGCTTGGCTGGGGTGGTGTGAGATCCAAGCTCTGACACCTGCTTTGTAATGCAGGTATGACACGGTACTTGTGATTTGCAGTCAGGATGAACCGGGTAATCTTTGAAAACTCTTCCATGGTATTGCGAAGGGCTCTTTGAGCATCCATAGTCAGACCATCTGTTTCATCCAGCACTATGACCTTTATCTTACCGTCAATGCTCTTTGTCTGAGCAAAGTTTGTAACTTTGCTGCGAATGGTGTCAATGCCATTTTCATCACTGGCATTTATGTACAGGTATTGGCATTCCAGAATATCGTTAACAATGATTTTAGCTAATGATGTCTTGCCTATGCCAGGGTTTCCAGTGAACAGAAGGTTAGGTATTTCAGTTTTACCTTTAAATGAATTTATAAAGGTTTTATTGTCATCAGATATAACAAAATCATCAAATTTTGCAGGGCGATATTTTTCAACCCAAAGATTAGAGAAATCGTAATTCATTATTTACCAGATGACCCAAACCCTTTTTCGCCTCGTGAAGATACGGTTGCAGTACCCCATGCAATATCCATGTTAATGTTCATGTAAATTATGAATTGTGCTATTCTGTCCCCGGCTTTGATCTGATAAGGCACATCTGTAAGATTGTACAGCTTGATGCCTGCATTCCCTCTGTATCCGTTGTCAATAATGCCAGGATGTGCAGTAATGCCATGTTTAAATCCAAGTCCACTGCGACTTTCCACTTTGATCCAATAACCTTCAGGTATATCTGCAAACTTCAGCCCAACATTGACAAAAACAGAACCTCTTGCAGGTACAACAGTATCCTCTATGGAAAATACATCATATCCTGTGTCAGATTCATTGTTTTTTACAGGTAACTTTGCAGATTCATGTGTTTTCTCAAATTTTAATACAGGTAAAAACTGTAAATTAGGATCAGATGCAGAAGTTATGTTGGACATACCCCTATTATAGTATAAGATTATTGAAATCAATACATAAGTATTATTATGAGTGAAGAGCTTAACGAAATGGTGGGTGATTTGTTGTCCCAATTGAATGATGCCAAGGAAAAAGCTGTTGTAGCTGAGAAGAAGAGTGATCCTCTTACAAAGGAAACCATGGAAAAATTTGTTATTGAAAAGGCAGGTAGATTAATCGAAGAGAGCTTGGAGGTCATGACCAATGTTAAGGACTACATATCGTCAGCCCCAGAGAGCAAGGATGTGGGTTCGTTGTCTGATTTGATTGCTGCTACTGCTACAGCAATTGAGACCCTGAATAAAATTATAGTGACAGATAAGCGTAATGAAACAGTTATAAAGGCAAAAGAGATGGACATTGCTTCGAGAAAAGAATTAAAAACGGCAGATACAACAACCAAGTTACTGCTTTCACGTGAAGAGGTGTTTAAGATGTTAATTGATAGCGCTAACAAGAGCGCTAAAATTATTGATGCAGAGGTAATTGACGAAAAACCACAGCTCAATTAAAATCGTCTTTATTTTCACATTCAAACAAAGATTTATAGAGATCATTCCAAATGGACTTGAAGTCTGGTACCAATCCCTTGAGTGCGTTTTTAAAGTCATCAATTTTAGGTATTTTAGGGAATAAATTCTTGAGGGCATTTTCAAAGTCACCAGTAATATCCATGTTTACTAATCCATCAAAATTAATTTTGCCCAGTATCGGTAATCTAAAATCACAAATAATGCCTTTCAGCTGTTGCGCACTGCCAAACAATGATTGCGCATTCAAGTTCTTAAAGTCAGAATTAGTTAGTAACGAGAAGATCTGTGGGAATGAACCTGGATCCACTGAAGGCAGTACATTGGGTAAATTGGACAACGGTGATTGGACTATTGATTGAATATTGCCCAATGCAGCAGTAAAGCCACCTGTTACACCACCAGCTAAGCCCTGTAAATTATACAAAGGTGCAATGAGAGATTCAGTAAATGGTAGGTTACCTATGCCTGTTTGGTTGACTCTATTAATTAAATTAGATATTTGTGCATTAGGCAGTTGCAGTAATTGTTGAGCTGCAGCTAACTTAGCAGTAGCTTTTTGAGACATTGATATTGGTGTTGTAAGCTTAACAGTTCTTGTTTGGTAGAGTAAAGCTCTGTTACTTTCCGCGGTAGTTACCCCGTTACTCCTTGTTTTACTCTTGCACGCAAGAGCGCCTTTTATTGTTCTGTAGTTTATTGAATGAACAGTTTTCTTTTTGAGTATGTCAACAGACTGTGTTGTGTTTTCAACATTCATTAAATAGCTAATATTTGGCATACTTTGAAGATTATTGAAGCTCGTATTGGTGGGGTTGTAGGCAGGATTGTCATTCATACTACTAAAGTAGTTTAAGTATTCGAATCTTTCTTGGCCAAATTTATTAGACAAACATTCCAGAGAGCCACCTTGCGCATTGTAAGATTTTTGATATGATGGTATGTCGGTAACAAGGTTTAACCCATGAGGTTGTGTAGAATCGGTATCAATCTTGTATGTGTCGTTAACTTTCTGCACACTTACTTGGTTTGTTTTCATTAATTGTGCGTTAGCAGAGCTTAAATCGTAGGATAAATCCAATGTACTTTGTGGCAATTTGTTTTGAACAGATGTTGGAATAGTTTGAGGTGGTCCGTAATCTAGCTGCACATCGAATACCGGTGATACGTATTCACTGAACTGTGATAACGTATTAGTTAAATGCCCTACAGTATCGCTAGGCTCAGCAAGAAGTGAGTTTTCATCAATTTGCACTTGCATCTTCACATCATCAGGCTGGGCTTGTAGTTTTTTGTACCAATAAAACACAAAATCATTATTAACTCCTGTTAATTTAGAATTTAATCCATTAAAAAACTTAGCCAAATTGTTAATAGGGTCACTGCTTTTTTTTGCTTTCCAATATTCCATGGATAAATCAAGCTGCTTCTTGAGATCACCTGGAGAAGGGGTGGTGGGTGTCGCAGCTAAAGTAGGTTTAATGGTACCCGGTAAGGAAGGAGGTGCACCCGGCGGATAAACAGTTGCATAGACAACTCCACCTGGATATTGCTTGTTGTACTGTCTTGCAAATGCATTTTGCTCTTCAACTGTGTCAAAAAAAACATCTATAGTTGTAGCAACAGATTGTCCGCTCGCTCTTGCTGCTGTATTATCTTTAATGCCCCCGCCTGTATCGTGTGCATAGTAATTGTAAGGTAGCCCAGGCAGATTGACTGTACTGCCATAATTAATCAATGATTTATCCACAGCAATGCTACTATTAGGAATAAGTTTAAACTCGCCATTTTGATTAGGCTTTGCAGAAACGCCTAAAGGTGTATTGGGGTCATATGTGGATGGGATTTCAGTACGTGAGTATGCAGTAACTCTAACAGGTATTTGGTAGGATCCGTCTGCATTATACTTTATACCAGTAGTAGAAGGGAATTTTACACCAAGATCCTTATTATATACAGCGTTAGATTGATTGCCCTGGATGGACTCTAAGAACGTCGTATATTTGGTAACCATTTCAGATGAATTGGCTACATTGGTGTTAATTAGTTCAGGGTATATTGTGCTTGTTTTGGTTCTCATGTTATTTGCTATTTGTATTTAAAAACAGGTTGTCATAGCTGTAGGTTTTTACACACCTCAGTTCATTAAAATAATCAGTGCCGTTAAAATGGTGCTTAGCTTCAACTACAAAATATATACCCAAAAGTTTGTTATCAAAATCACTGTAAGGGTAAGCACCATCCCGTGTTACACCTATGAATCTGCCTGCTTGACGGTGTGTGGAGCCAGGCACTGTGAATAAAACAGTGTTGTTCATGAAAACGGTGTTAAAAATACTTTTGTTTCTGCCTGAACCTAATCTTTGATCTGCATTAAACTCATCTTCTTGCTCTATAAGAGTAGACACATTGCGTATGTTTTTTTGTGTTTGTTTGTATTCACCAGGAAAATAATTTCTATATGCTTTATCGAAGCTAAATTTTTGAAAAGGCAGCACGTAGTTTGTATCATAGACGCTTAAAGCACTATTGATTGTGTTTCTCTGTTCATCGATTTTAAAACACTTTTCATCACTGTTATAACTGTGCACATTTATGGATACAAGATCTTGTTGTGTGAAAATACCAGGCATGGGGTCAAATGAGAAGTTATTAATAATGCCGTATTTATCCAGAATAAGGCCATCAGCAGGCACATAATCTGCTTTGGAGAGTTCAAAGTTAGTTGATGATGAATCCGCATATGAACCAAGCTTGAACGTCTCCAGATACAGTTCACCTGTTTGACTGTTTGTATTTTGTGAAGTTCCGTCTAACGCGCGTTTAAAATAATCGGAAAGACTTAAAAATGTAAAATTACTTGTGTCTCTTTCAATGCGCAAGAAAGCAGTATCAAAACTATTTTTAGCAGTTGAAACATGCCGAGATATGAGGTATTTCAAGCAATCAATGCCTTTGAACCGCGCAGGAGCTGAGAAATAAATGTTTGTGCTGCCTTGATCAAAGTTTTTCTCATCTATAGTGATGGGCCAGCCATCTTGTGTTTTGAAAAAGTCTTTAAGAAATGCAATAATAGCGTCGCCGGTGTAAATGCCACGTGCTGCATTTGTTGCATTAATACTATCTGTGTTGTTTACATAGTTAGCTGTAGAGAAATATGAATTTTTTTCTCTTAATAGTTCATTATGCATGTCCCAAAAGTATAGTTTCTTGAATTTTTCCCCTGGATTAGTGCCTAATATCTCTTCAGTATTGTACACAGCAAAATTAAACTGCAGTCTAAATAACTTATTTGCATCTTTATCTTCTACGAAAGCTAAAGACTCTTCATCAAGTTTGGGCATGATATCAATAGAAAGTATGTCACGTGAATCGCCTTTAAAAATGAATCCTTTGTCATTTCTAAGTGTAGTTGCTCCTTGAGTTGCACTTTCCGAGTTATTAAAATCAGCTATTCTCTCAACAGCATCAAAGGTGTTGTTGATGATGATGTATCCTCTGTGATAAAAATCTTGAAAATCATCTTCTAGAACCAGCTTGGTTATTGCACCCATCTTCAATTGTTGAAAGCGTCCATCAGATGAGTACAGACCAATATTAAACCTGTAAGGGTTATTGTTGATAATATTATCATACTCTTGACTGGCATCAGGTGGAGAATATTCGGCCATATTATTTTAATGCCAATTTTATTTCATTAAGAACAGAAGTTACATATTGTGGTCTTATCACTTTAATAAGGGTTCCTTTGTCAGGGAATTTAACAGGGTTATACACATTATTAGTGAGGCATACTAGCCACCACAGATCAATGGTCTTGTATGCATTGTAGCTAACTATGGTCCAAGGCATTTTGTTGGTAATTTGCTGGTAGTATATGTAATCTGTGTTTATTTTTTCTGGCAAAAAAACAGATTGTAGGAGATTGTAATAATATTGCCCAGTATCATTTACATAAAGCTTGAAGATATTTTCATACCGCGTGCTTCTCAATGGAGGCAAGGTGTCCAAGTTATTTTGAAATGTGCCGTCCATAATGATACTTATCGAGAAGAAGTGTTTGGCAAACCAGGCGCTCTTACTGGTGTGTCAATGGGGCTAGAATTGGGTGAATTTGTATTCTGTTGCGCAGAATTAAGAAACGGATTGTTGTTATTATTACCTGGTGAGGGTGAGGAGCTGGTTGTAACTACTGGTCGCTTGTTGAGTACTGAGTACATGAAGTTCTTAGACTCTGGAATGAGACTCTTTACTGTTATGTTTATAACATATGCATCAGGCACTATGGTGGTTATTTGGTTTCTACTCACTTTGGCAGTGAATCCTGCTATTTGGCCCAATGTGGTGTCTATAACACTGTTTAGCAAATTGGCAGGGTTTGTTGAACCAGTATCCACACCCAGCTCAGTTGATGTTGAAAGACCAAATTTAATTTCACGGCGTGTGCCTTTGAAAGAAACAGACATGTTAGATATGTAGCAAAACGGCAAGAACTTGACACCAGGTATCTCAACTTGATAAACAGGAGGGGGGTCAATTAAGGACTTGTTTTTTCTGCCTGGTTTGTTGTTGTACATTAATAAGAATACTAATTCCCAATTTCTTACCACATCGTCAAATGTGGCAGAACCAGTGTTAATGAGAGGAAAGGAGAAACTAAACTCTTCACCCTCTGTTGGGTAGTTATAGAATTTTGCTCTTTCAACAAAAGTAATTTGTGTTGGGTTTCTCAATGCACTAGTCACCTCTGCAATGTCTGTGAGTGTCTCTGATGCATCTTTAAGTATGCCTAAGAACGGGTTGGATCCTGCGTCTTGCGAAAACCCATTTTGCAGTGAATTGTTGTAGTTATCAAAATACGGCATATGAAACTCCCAACCTGTGGGCTCAGTAATATAAAGGTTTTGATATGGATACAGATATGGATTACCAGAGGTGTACACGTCGTTGTCATCCTTCAGGAAAGAGCCATATTTACTGTAGACATCTCTGGTGTATTGTGTTACGTTTTGACCTACACCTGAGTCTTTAGCTTTGTTAAACCATGATGTCAGAAGGTTTGATGCACTTGATGGCAGTGCATTGAGCCCTGCTCTCACATTACTCTTGGCAACCCCATATGAATATTTTAATTGTGATATGAGCGCGTTGGTTTTGAGTCTTTTCTCTTTCATTATTATTCTGGGAGTCTCAGTTCTTGATTCTCTTAATTTTGAATATGTCCAGTAAAAATTATTCACTACATCCACTAAGCCGCCTGAACCTGTTGCTCCACCTAATATACCTGATCCGCCAGAAGCAGTATTGGATGCGATGAGAATGGGCGGATCCACTTCTTCAGTTGCACGTGCGTTTGCAGTGTTGCGCGATGTTGATACAGTAAAAACGTGGTCCATATGAATACTTAATTAGAAGGTTACTCGTTCTGTGAGCTCTCTTCGATAATCTAGATTGGAAGAAGGACGATCACCAAAGGATGTGTTGTTTGCAGTGTTCTGCACCACCACATTGGATCCCGATTTTTTATCACGTATATCTTTAAGAAGTTCAATGTTTTCGCCCATGATCTTTATTTCGCTTGTTTGCAGAGCTGCAGCACTTTTAAAATACTGTTGCAATCCTTTGTTGAGCTCTTTAACTGTGACTGTGAGTTGTTTGATCGAATTATCAGTACTTCCATCGCGACTCTGTAAGATGTTATCAATGGGACCGCCACTCTTGAATGCCATTATTTGATCTTGTTTGTCAAACGAAAATGCTTGACCTCGAGAAATTAAAGTCCTATTATTATCATCAACATAGTCACCCACAGGCTTAACAGAAGTTTTTTTTGTATTTGCAAGCTTGTCCACTTCAGTATCATCCTTACCAAACACTCTTTTAAAAAGATTTTTTACAGCATCCCATATGAAAGTCCACAGCTCTGCAACAGAATCTGTGAGTGAATTTTCTTTGAAGAAGTCCTGTATTGCTTTGCCCCAGCTTTCACTGAACAGGCCTATGAACTTGCCAATGGCAATGCCAAGTGCATCACCAAGCATTTCAGGCAATGCAAGCAGGCCTCTTATAATGGCTTCAACTATTCTGCCTGAACCCCATGCTTCCATAATCTTATCTGTATACGTTTTAACGTCTTTCCATGTCATTATACCAAATGTCACAAAGCTCAACAGCCCACCCAGAATACCGTCAACAAAACCTTTGATAGTAGCACCTTGTTCCATTATGGATTGAAATAAGTTGTATCCAACATCTAGAATAATGCCTATCCAGAAAAATGCTTTTTCTGCAATTCTAAAAACAAAGCTGTTTGTAATCATATTAAATAGTTTTCCAAATATATCAAAAAGTGGTTTCATGGCTTCAAATGCCTTTGTTACAAATCCAAACAATGTATTTTTAATAGTGCCTGCAATGCCAAGAATGCGTCCTATAATGCCTTCATCCTGAAATGCAGCGCGGACACTAGCAAATATTTTTCCTATTACCCCTTCTTCAGCAAATAACGTTTTGAATGAATTCCATGTTCTGCCAATGAATCCTTCTTCTGAGAATAATGTTGCAATGTCCTTGAAAAACTTTCCTATTGCCCCCTCTTCAGTGAATGGTGACTTTAACTTTTGCCACAATTTACTAACTGGACCTTCGCCAGAAAAGAACTCTTCTAATCCTTTGAGAGCTCTGCCTAAGAAACTTTCTTCTGAAAACAATCCACGTATCCGGGTAATGACCCTACCAATGACACCTTCTTCTGCAAACAACCCCTTTAACCAATTCAAAGCTTTGCCAAAGATGCCCTCCTCAGTGAATAAATTCTTAAGAGCTTTTAAGGATCTCATGAGAAAGCCTTCTTCTTTGAATAGTCCAGATATCACTTTCCACATGCCTGCAATGGCGTTCATGAAATTAGTTATGTACCCACCAATAAATTTTATGAATCCGGATATCAAACCTGCCGCTATCAAGCCAAGTGTTAACCACGGAAATCTTTTATTGTCTTGTTTTTTATCTGGTAATTTTGTTGAGGCAGTACCGCCTAATAATTTCTGGATGGCTTTCCTGCCTTCCATGGAAATGCTATCTATGACCACTGGTGTGGCTTGATATAACTTTTCTTTTTGCTTGAGCCTTGTTGTTCTGACTGTTTCGCGCTTACTGTCTGTGAAAAGATCTGTAATCTTACTCATTAACCCTTCTTTGCCAGACGGTTTACCCTCAGACAGAAGGGCCATGATACTGGCCAACTTGTCGTTAATGCCTAGTATATTGCTATCCAGAGTAGCTTCATTCATTAATAATATTTAAAGAATTTTACTGTTTAGACAGTAAAAAGAGAGGGATCAATGTTAATATCTACCTCTTTGCCATTGTTTATAAAGTAACCTTTTTCGAACAGTTTGGCGTTATTAATAAACTCAATGAGCTTGGTATTGATGGTCAGTGGTAGCTTTTCAACCAATTGTGTTTTTTGAGCTAGATTGAGTTCATCAAATGTGATGCTCACAATGTTGCTACCATTGTTGATGTCCACCTTTTCAATGTATTTGGTGAGCTCGTTAATGTACAATTCACCCACAGCCTCTTTGGGCAGATCATCATTATCTGGCAGAGGCGCCAATTTCTTCTTGGATTCAATATTAATAGAGTTGTCACGACTCAATGGAGGTATTGTCACAGTGATCTTAATGTTATCCGCTACAATTTCAGTTGTCTTGAGCTGAGCAGGCAGTGGCAAGTTGTTGTTAGAACAAAATCTAAATTAATTATTTCATCATCTTTCTTGTATGTGGATGAAAGTGAAAGCGCCCTTAAGCAGACTGCTATGTAGCTGCGGTCTGATAAAAGAAGATCTGCAGGCTCTTGAATATTTTCACGTAAAATGGAATTTAATAGCAAAGAAAACGAAACACCTGCAGTTGCTTTTTCCAGAGCGCTTTTTACTGCATCTTTTTGCTGCTTTGTATTGAGCCCTTTAAATTTTACCTTACGGTTTAAGGAAGGTACAAAAATTTCAAAGCTTTTAGATAAACTGTCAAGCGCATTTAGCGCACTAGTTAGATTCTCCATAATGCTATTTATTTACGCCCATTGGGTTGGCAACCGCTTTGGACTGTTCCTCTTGCATTTTTGCCAATTCAGCTTCATATATTTTGCAGAGCACAATGTTTTCTGTCAAAGTGTTGTTGTCAATAGCTTCACATGTGAAAAACATTTTGCTTACTAAAAGATATTGCATTTCATATATGTTTTTTAAATTGGCTGAAAAAAGTGCTTTTAAAATTTCAAATAATGTTGTATTGTAAGGGGATATTTCAATTTTATCATCATCCTTTGCGCCTACTTTTAACACAAGAGGTTTGAACGCCTTCACAGTGTCCTTACTGAATTTATCAATGTGGCCGGTCACTTCTGCAGGAAGCTGCTCAATAATTTTCAGTCTCTCTTGTGATATGTTGGTAAAAATGTCAATTTCTTCATCGTTAACAAAGACTTTGTTTACGGAACTGTAATAAGCATCCAGAAGATTTTCAAAATAAAGCGCTTTAGGCAAAGTGATCTGCAATTTGAGTGTGTCTATGAGATGCTCACTTGTAAAATTTGTTTTGAAATCTATGCATTTGTTTAAAAATGGTACTAAGGGTATTTTGGTTACTGATGTTTTGTCTTTTAATTCGATTTCTGGTGATACAAACAAGCAACGCAGCAAATACAGCATGCAAAATTTATCAAAGTTTGTCAACTGTTCATAATATTCTTTTTCTAATAAACATTCCTTGACAATTTCTTCAAAATACTCAGAGATATGAAAGTTATTGTTGTTCAACAAGAATTTATTCAACACACGATACTGCTTGAAGGTCAATTCCTTGATTCTCAAGTCTTTGTCCAATGTTGGAGAATGAAAATTTAAATAAAATGACATTATAAGAACCCTAAAGGATTAATATTGCCAAGACCATTCTGAAAGCTGGTAACCCTGGGTATTGATCCATTGGATATTCTATTAACAATGTCACCAATAGGCAAGTAAAGACTGTTTTCAACTGTGTAATTTGAGTATGTCCATCTGGTGGAGTATGTTACAAGCTGATCATTTTCATAATCCATGCTCTGCTCTGCAATATTTACAGGCGTACAATTATAGAAAGTAAATGCTTTTCTGGGCACCATGGATATGCCTTGATATGTTTTTGTGTACTGTAAGAGTGTCATGTTAACTTTCATATTCTTAAGACCTCTCCTACCAGGCACATCATCAGGCCGAGCCGCCATGCCATAATGTGCACCTAGAATAACCCATGGTCTTACAACGAAATCAATGAAAGAAGTATTTGTCTCTTTGAAGCTTATTTGTAATGTGTTTGGTGTGGGGGTTCTTCTGCCGCCTAAAATACCAGGCAAAAACCCTGCATTGTTTTCCACAGAAACAGATTCCGCGTCATATTCTTCTGAAGGTATTGTTATTTCATGGGCAAACAGACATCCAATAACTTTTTGCATTGGATAGCTCTTGAGAATATTAACTGCATTGTTGATATCAAATCCTTTTTTACCACCATCGATTCGTTCCAGCCCTTGTATTAAACTGGTTCTTAATGCGGCAGGATATCTATCTATTACTACAATCCACTGTGTAGGATTGGGAATTGCTGTGAACCACGATTCCATTTGCACAAGAAAATAATCTCTTGCACTGATGATGGGCACACCAGGTATATTGAACCCAAATAAATTGGTAACTTGTGGGGCAAATAACGGATTTGTGCCTGTAACAAGGCCTTGAAAATTATTACCTAAACCGTTGAGTGCGTCTGTTAATGGATTGTCCACCTAATTATTTAGGCAGACTGACGAATTATGAAACTTTTCTCCAATAATGATAGGAGAGAGTGGCAGTAAATTCCACTGTATTGCCAACACCTTCAGCAATGAGATAATTCAAGGGACCTACATTGCGAACGGAAACACCCACAAGCTGATACTGGGCTGTTTTGTTCATTTGATTGTCGAGCTGCACCAGATCAATTACGGCAGTCTGTTTGGGCGCGAAATAATTGCCAGTTGAGTTTGAATCGTTGAAAATATCAGATGACCATTGCTCAAATTTTTGGCGGATCTGTGAATTGGCATCAGTGTAGAAAGTCAATTCATAGGCTTCACTGTTAGGATATGTGACATTGCCAGGAAGATTGAAGTTCAACCCCATGTAAGGTACTGCCACATTAGTAATTGAACGAGCAGGCAAAGCAGCTGTCTTCACATAGATCAAATCATTGTTATCAAATGTTACTGTGCTTGCTCCTCCTGTGTTGATGTTCAATACACGGAAATTGAAGTCACGTGCAAATTCACGTGTTGTTGCTGCTGTGTAAAAGTCTGTGATTAATTGATTTACGTCTGCCATAAAATTATTTATCTATTACGATACAATCTCCTGGAAGTTTGTACCAGTTCTTGTCGCATAGAAATTGCAAAGGATATATTCTGCTGCTCTCACAGGCTTGATGTACACATCCACCACAATGGTATTGTCATCAATGATGGCAGGTGGGTTGTTGCGTTCATCACAAATGAGAAGGTAATCATATATGCCCTGTGTATTTTTAGCATTATCAAAAATCGGTGTCAAGCTGTTTAAAACTTGTGTTCTTGTGAACAGGGTGTTGGGTTCAAACACAAAGTATTTCACAGTGTCGCGGGTTGCAGTCTCGAGATTCAAGAAGAGGCGGCGAACATTGATGCGATCAAAAGCGCTGGGTCTTTTTTGCAGTGTTTTCTGACCAAAGATCACAAAGCCTTCTGCAGGGAAAAATGTCACAGGGTTCAAATTGATTTTATACAATAGATCGCGTTGTTTTTGCTTTGGATACACAGCAATGTCAACCAATCCAAATATTACGCCACGTGCAAAACCTGCAGGCGCATACCAAGGTTGGAATGAAGAATCTGTGTTTGCCATGGCAGCTGCAGCAAATCCTGAGAATGGCACCCACACTTGCTGATTTGAGGCTATGTCTGCTACTTTGCCACAATTTGCAAATGTGCAAACATAACTGGTGTCAATGCTGGCAAATAGATTCTTTAAAGGCCAGTACACATTGTCAGAAAATGAATTTGTTGGAATGTCCAATACCTTGATATTAGCACCTTGCACAAATATGTTTGTTAAAGGATCAGCGATAAAGATATGATCTTTGCGTGTTTGCGCTAGAGATATGAACGCATTTGCTACTGCTGTGTATTGTGCAGCAGGTAGTGAAACTGATGAAGGATTCTGTATTGTGAGTGCTACAACTGCTGCATCATAAGGCACTGTGTCATCAAAATAGCCATATGTTGCAAGGTTGAACGAATTCACATAAATTGTGCCCAGACCAGCTTCACAGGTGATATTGATGGGATACAGATCAACGTTATTGAGTTTTTCTGCTGCACGGGTAACTTTGCCTGGCACATTGCCAATTACTTTTGTTGAAAGATCTTGATTATCATACACACCAAGAGGGAACAATGTGGCTGTTGAACCCAGTGCAATGAGGGCTTGCTCTATTATGTTTTCTGGGGCTCCAACACGCGCTGCATACTCAGTAGGTGTTTCACCATCCAGAGGGGTGGCAAGGGCGTCAGTCAAGAAACGAACTTTCTTTGCAGGAATACCGTTCACATCCAGCCATGTGCTCTTGTTCTTGTTGGAAATATTTGGGTTAATTATGGTTTTTATGTTGAGTGAGGGGTTATCAACAATTTCCATGAAAAAGCTTACTGCAGGTCCACCATTGGAGCTGTTGATTTGTCTGTTAGCATCAAATGACGCAGTGAAACCATCTTGTAACACGTATTCCAGGGCAATTGTATCTGGAGAAAATACAGATTGACGCAGCTTGAACACTCCCAGTGTGACTGTGTCATCAAATTGATTGGAAGCAATGTCAAATGTGGGAATATTTTCTAGTACTTCAGAAACACTGCCTTGTAATCCAGTTGCATCAGCAGAGAGCGTGAAGTTCAATCTCGCATCAGGAATTCTAACGTAATCTGTGCCATAAACACTTGTAGAATTGTTGTTAAGCGAGAAAACACTGTTAATGTCATTGTAAGGTGTGGCTGGATTCAAGTTTGTATTGTCAATGAGACCCACATATGAACCTTCAAACTTACTGTTGATGGTTGATTGAGCTTTGTTGAGAATGATCATGCCAGCAGCACTGAGAGAAGCAATGCTAGTAAAGGATGTGACACCATATGTATCATCAGACCAAGTGAACCCATCACCCTTCAGAATGGAAATGTATTCTGTTTGTGTTAGTTGCATGTGCGTGGGTGCACCAAAAAGATATGTGCTGCTAACACCAGTGAGATTGGTGGTTAAATAATCATCGCAATAAGCTCGCACAGGATACACTAGAGCACTGTATTCACTACTAGTATCTACACCAAGTCCTGCACCATAGGGCAGTCTGTACACAATGACACCAGCAGAAGACTGCAAAGCGGCTTTGACAGAATGGTAGAAATATCTCTCTGCACCATTTGTAGGAGTGCCAAATATTTGTTCAAATTCAGAAAGTGATGTGACTGTAATGGGTTCAGAAGATGGTCCTTTGGAAGCAAATCCAGGTATAAACACTGTGGTTGATGGGCTTCCTGCACCTCTCAAGGATAAATCTATTTCATTGATCTCGACTCCGGGGCTTTGAATTGTGCGTGCCATATAAAGTATTTATGTTTTTTCGGATAAAACTTTTTGGTTTTTTTTGTTTTTTATATTATATCCACATCTTCTACTAATGAGATTACTAATTGTGAATATGAGAATGTTACAAAAGATTCAACTTCACCAGAATCACGGTGATTGAAATTGACTCCACCCAGGGTTGTGGGAAATGCATTCAAGTACTTGAATTCCACTGTTCTCTTGTCGTATTCATCCAGAGCAAATATGGACAGGTTGGCGGCATACACCATGTTGGTAGAATTGTTGCTGCCTGCAGGTGGTATCAAATTGTCTGCATTAAAAATATTCAATTGCACATCATTTAAAATGTTCAGCCATTTGTATATGACCCAGTAGTTGTTGAACCTGTTGTCCACATCAAAATTCACAGTGATGGGTGGATATGGCTTTCTAGATTGACTGGAAGCAGCAAGTGTTTGCCCACCATACCTCACATCCAGATGTGACACTTCCATGTCTGGCACAACCACCCCATAAACGGAAAACTGCAAAGAGTCAGGAATAATGTTTCTGTTGGCACGATCCAGCTTGGAAAATATTTCTTTTAATCCATTGGGAAAATTTAAAACAAGAATGAATTTGTCTTTGCGTGCTTTGTTGAAAGGGCTTTGCACAAAATTAGTTGGTATGGCCATATTAAAACTCCACAGCGTATATCCAGCTTCTGAGCTGTGGTCCAGTTGCTCCATTGGCACTTCTGTTTATGAACCCGTTGTATCCATTTTGTTCAGCTCGAGCATATATTTTATATGTAACGGCTGCAGTTGTATTTGGGGTGTCAACCATCATGATAGTAGCAGCTGCAACATCATATTGTCCATGGCTAGAGAATACTAGATGCGCCCTATCATTACCCTGTACTGGTGCTACAGTGAGAGGAAGCTCAACATCACCACCTGCAGTGGTAGATCGATATATGTAGCCGAGAAGACCAACATATGTAGATGCAGCAGAACTGCCGCCCCAGCTTGAAAGATAAAATATTATTTTACTGCTAACAGTTGTTGGTGTAATGGTAACACTAAAGCCAGGTACCTCTTGTTTTGTTGTTGAACTGGTATACCATACACCATCATAATAATTGTACTGTATTTGTTTTATAATAGAACTTAAGATACCGGCAGTTAAATTACTAGCTAGAGTAGAATTAGTGTTCCCTCCTTGAGAATACGGTATAGCAGCAGTTCCAGCTGGAGTACCGGGCGTTAATTGAGATATCGTAATATCGGCCATAATGTTATTTAATTAAAGTTTGGTCCAACCTTGCGATTCAAGATCAGTTATTTCATTAAATTCATTGCTGTTATCACCTTGCATGACAATGGGCAAGGGAGGTGTGCCCATGGCTCCATCTTTTTCATTGTTATACATGGATGCAGGGTTTATGAAATACTTTATGCCAAAGTCCAAAGATTTGATTCTTAGTGGTTTTTTATTTGCATCATATTCTGCAATTTCAAAATATTTTTCAACCAGATCATTTTCAAGTATCATCAATGCCCACATCAAGCTCATCACCCGGTCATCCCAGCTATCTGCACCAGGCTTAGCAGCCCAAGTGCCATTAGGATACCGTACAAATCTTTTCAATTCATTCAATGTCTTGAGATCTCTAATTTTTAAAACTTTCAATTCACCCATCCAATAACGCATGTTCATGACACCTTTGTATTTTGTGTTGGTGTGGGCTTGCACACCTATTTTATTGAAGTTCACCGGGCCTGATTTTATTCCATATGACACAATGTTTTCATAGTTTAAAGTGTTCTTGAGTTGATCCACCACTTGTGCACCACAATTGTTTCTTTCTATCATGGCAAGAGGCGATCCCCAATGCAGCAGTATTTCATGCAACTTTGTTGTGAGATTGTATGGGCTAATGGTTCTGTCATGATAAATGGCAACCTGTTTAATTTCTCTGAGATCAGTGATGTCCAGTATTTGTATCGCACTGGCAGCTTCACCCACCCCTTCGCTGATGTCCACTCCTGCCACATAAATTTTTTCTTTGTCTGGTTCATCCCACATCAAATATTTACCCTCATTGAAAATAAATTTGGGTTCAATGCATTCTCTTTTCATTTCTTCAAAAAGTTTTTCGTCCAATGCACTTTCACCAGTCTGCAGAAAGATATTTCCAAATTCTTGATCAAACACATCTCTGCTGCCCAATGTGCGGATTGTTTTTTCTTTCCATTCTTCATCTCGGCCAGGAAATTCCCACCAATCCACTTTTTCTGCTTTCCAATCATTCTTGCCATCAATGGCACCAGAATACAGATCGTGAAAAAGATTGCCTGTGCCATTTGGCGTTGACGCCACAAATATTTTGGACTTCTTAGAGGATGATATGATGGGGTACACAGAGCTCCAAAATTGCTCTACCAGATGATTGTCAATGAAAGCCAACTCATCCAAAATGAGCACATTGCAGCTGTCACCTCGACCGGCATCACTGCTGGTGGTTGATATGCCAATGCTGCTTCCATTGCCAAGTGTCATGGCAGTTTTGCCATATTCTACTGCGCCTGGTTTGAGGTAGTTGGGCAGCTTTTCATAAGCCATGCGTATTCTTTTGAAAATGTTGATGGCTGTTTGTTCTTTGTTTGCCACCACCAGAATGCGTTGATCCTCAAAAAAACAAGCAATCCACAATGCATATATGGTCATCAATGTGGTTTTGCCCACTTGTCTGGATGCAAGCAAACAAACAAACCTGCTGTCTCTGAGGCTTCTCAATATGCGCTTTTGATAGCTGTGCAGTTTGATCTTCATCTTGCCTTCATCCAAATTGGTGATAAAAAAGAAGTTTTCTGCAAAGTGTAAGATGTTCTTTCTTGATTTGGCTATGTCCGCCACCCACTCTGGATGTTCAGAGTAATCAAACACAGACTCTGCAGTGGGCAGATTCTCGTTTCCCAAATAAAACTTATTTTCTGGTTTTTTAGGCATATATCTATTAAATACTTAATATGAACCAGTCCAGAACACTAGTAGAAATGGGTGACTTCTATGAAAAACGCATCATTGAAGAAAAGAAATCAGTATTCCCTCCCAAAGGCACATTCAAAAAGGCTGAAGACAAGAAGCCTGTTGAAGCTGTTGCCGATAAAAAAGCTTTCGTCCAAAAGGATTCTGGCCCTGAAAATGCTGACGGCTTCAAGAAAGATCTCATTGATCCCAAGACTGAGAAAAAAGAAAACTTCTTTGAACCCAAGAAATTCTCACAAAACTATGAAAAAACTGAAGTACAAACAATAAATAATTGTATGAGCAAATCTATTTTTGACAAATTGTATGAGGATGTAATGTCCGATCAAACCGTTGACACCGACACCACAGATGCCGCTGCCCTCGGTTTGCCTTCAGTTGACGCTGGAGAAGGTGAAGCAAAGGAAGAAGTGACCTTAACTCTTCCGCATGATATGGCTGTTAAGCTTCATGAGCTTATTGCTGCTTGCATTGGTGGCGATGAAGCCTCTGATGAAGACAAGAGTGATGAAGCCGGTGCAGAAGGCAGCGAAATGGATGTTGCATCAATGGGTGATGAAGACAATGAAGAAAAGAAAGAGGACGAGGATGATGAAGTGGCCAAAGAAGCTACTGAACTCAAAGAAGTTCCTGCCTCAGCTGGCCAAAGCCTTCAGAAGAAGGATAACAAGGTTGGTGACACAACAAAAGGTTTAGTATCACACGGTGCTGGTGACGGAAAAGTCACTGACAAAGTTGGTAATGATGGTGACAAAGGTCATGCTCTGGTGGGTAGTGGTGTTAAAGGTGGTGCCTCAACATCTCCTAAGGGCAAAGCCAATGTGGTTAACAGCAAGACATCCAAGGTTGGCTCATATCTCGCTGGATTAAAATAATTAACTAATCAAAAATAGTAAAAATTAGGGCCTAAGTCAAATTAGGCCCTTTTTTTTGCTTAAATATCTGTATGACGTTCAAAGATTATTATACTGAGAATATTCATATAGGCATGCAGAAGCGTCACATGAATCCCATAGGCAGAGATGTAAGCTCGCATTCAAAACACCCTGGCAGATTTGTGCCACACATGCACAGAACCATGAAAAAGAATCAAAAGGTGGAAAGTCTGCTAAACAAGCCTTCAGGCAGAATAGTTTTAAACGTGCAAGACATTGCAGAGGTTGAAAAGGAGTTCAATCTCAATTTTGATGTGCAATCACCTAAGAAGCTTGGCAACACAGGCATTACCATCAAATTTGACCCTGTGCTATACAAAGCCATTTTGGAGAAATGACATGAGCAAAGATTACTACACAGGCAACCCAGCTCCTAAGATATACCCATTCTTTTACGAAGAAAATTGCTTCAGGTACACTGACAAACAGAACAACACATGTGAGCGCAACACCATGTCCAATTACTGGAGAGAGCAAATCAATTTATATGGTCAACAAGTAGGCTACATTGTCAACAACACCACCACCTTGAGTGCTGACATGTTGTATGGTGAACAGCCTACCCAGGCTTATTCACCACCTCAGAATATTGTCATAGCCATGAATTTGAATGAAAATGCTTTGATGTTGAGCAAGTTTGGACTGGTATCAGATGATGAGGTAACAGCTTTTATACACATTAGCGCGTTCTATGATGCATTTGGCTATGGGGCAGAACCTAAGTCTGGTGATCTGTTCCAGTTAACTGAGTATGGCAGTGATAGACCCGGCGGCAGGAATGGCAACATATATGAGATTACACAGCGACTGGATCAAGACATTGCACAAATAAATCCATTGGCAGGGCATTATGTATGGTTGGTCAAAGCCAAACGTTTTGAGTATTCTTTTGAACCAGGTATCACCCCAGAAGCACAAAGCCAGCAAATTTTTGATGACACCAAAAGCCCTGCTGCATCTGGTGCAGATAAACCTTATGCATACTCAGTTGATGTGGCCTCCAAAGACGTGTTCAACTCAGAGATGGACTATTCCAATGTGTATGGTGGATATTAATCCAAAACAAAAAACTCTTCAGTATTAACTTTTGGTTCAGGCAATTTTTCATTGCGATATTTGGCAATAAACTGATCCCCTTCATTGCAGGAATGAAATAACACGTCCAATACAGTCCCATTTGATCCTTTGAACTTGTAATTGAATTGCTCTTCAACTTTAGCAATGTTCATTAGAGCATAGGTGATGCCAGGTGCAAATTGCTTGTCACGTACTCCGCGAGCAAGCTTGGCTCCAGGAGCTACTAAGAAGCGAGTTCCGACGATATAATGCATTTGTCAAGTTTCGCGTCATTGGGTATGACCACATCTTCATTGTTGCCTACTTCATCAATCATTGATTCATATCTTTCCACCACATATTTTTGAAATGAAAGAGGTTTGATCCAGTCCACATCACTGTTGTTCAAATCTACCTTGAACCGGCTTGCACCACGTGTCACCACATCCAAAGCTTCAATCAAGCAAAGCCACCGAGTATACTCAGCTGCCTTTAACTTGTAATTCTGCTTCTTCGTTTCAATTGTTATATATTTTTTTAATGGTTCCGATTGCATATCCAAGTATTATCAAGGCAATTTGCTTTGAGTCAAGAAAATTATTCTCTTTGTTTAAAATGGTTATGACGTTGTATGATGCGTCAAAGCTTTGCTGCAGTGCATCAAACATCTGTTTGGTACTAGCCAATATCCGATCAGCATATTCTTCGCTCACATGATCACTTGTCTTGATGGCCTTAACATACACTTCACTGAACAGTTTTATGAAATTTTTAATGACCTGCTTTTCCGAGGAAACATCTGTGTTGAAGAACGCCAGGCCAAAGTCAAAGTTTGCCAGCTCTGTGGACGTGAGTGTTTTTTTAACATAAAAAATCAGATCATTAAGAATGAGAGGGTCAGGGAGTGTCACCGGCGTCAGAGCACTAGCAGGCACTGCAGCAGGCATCTTGTCGAAGCTATTAGGTAATTGCATCTTTTAACTTTTCCATTAGTGTAGGATCAACATTTGCAGAAAGAATGGGTTCAGTGACCACAGCTGTCTCAGTTGTGGTGTGTATGCTCACTGTCTTGGCACATTCGCGGCATTTGTAGTAATTGGCAGTGTTGAATCTGAAGGGAACGAAATCACGAATTTGCTTGAAACAAGGGCATGTGACTTCCACACTCTGGTATGACATCTCTCGTAATTTTAAAATTTCTAATTTTTTACTCTTCAACACCACATACAAATTGATAATACTTGCATACAGGTAAAATCCGAACACCTGCAAAACAGCTCCAGAGAAAAATCCTATGAGAAAGTTTAATTTGACTGATGCAAACACATATCCACAAAGAATGGAAACAGCCAGCAAGGCAAATAGCTGTAGAGCTAGCTTCTTTAACATTATAATATTATAATGTCTTGTTATTTTTTTGCAACCGGTTTTTCAGTGGCGTAGAATATTTGCTTCAACTCTAAAATAATATTGGAAAGTTTATCAATAACAGTCTTAATTTGTTCTTTTGCCGCTACATTTTTTTGTACTACTGGATTCTCCAAAGATGCTTTGAACAACATGCGTGCATTGCATGCATTGATGTACAGATCGCCAAGCTGGCTGATAACATTGGGCAGTGGATAAGGTAAGGGTTTGTCTGATCTGGCATTGTTAGGGTCTTGATCAACTGTCTTATCAAACAGATCTTTCAGAGTAACTCTTTGTGTTGCAAGCTCTCTTGAAGCCATGCCTGAAGTCCATTTATTATAATTCATTACCTCTTCAAACAAAAGCTTTGGTTTCATTAAAATATTTAATCTTTTTCAATAAATAATAATATGAGTCTATTCGAACGTAAATTTGGCATAGTTTTAGAAGCAAACGATGATGTAGAGCCAGTGCCTGCTGCTGCTAATGCACCTCAAACTGACAAAGAAGCCATGGCACAATCGTTAAACACTGCAAAACCTGAAGATTTTGATGTGGAAGGCAAGAGACAAGAGCTTGTGGATCATGTCAAAGGCAATCAGACAGCTAAGCTCAAGGAATGGATTGGACAAATAGATCAGTTCATTACCTTTTTAAATGGCACAGATGCAAGTTCAATGCAAGTTCAATTGCATGCAGCACCTTGTGATTCCACCTTTGAAGACATTGCAAGAAGTGAGAAAAAGAAAATCTCTCGTCTTGCTGCTGAATTGAGCTCACTCAGTGAATCGCTCAAAGGGTATTTGATTTCAGCTAACGAGTAATAGAAGACATTATTAATCGTGCTTTGAGTCCTGCATAAGCATTATCCATGAAGAACGAAGGTTCAATGCTGTTAAGATTTTTTGCTTCACACATTTCGTTTATGTCTTTGTAAGATTTAGAGTATTTCTCTGGCCAAACAAACACAGTTTCACCACCCTCTATCAATTTTTGCGTTTTGCTTTTGCTGGCATTGTCCAGCCATTGATTGTCCAGCACCCATATTTTCTTGTGAAACCTAAAAGAAGCCAATTGTGCATCTTGCAAATGAGTAAAATTATTGCTGCTATTTTCTTGTATGCCTGCAACAGCAGTTCCATTGTGTACAAAAAAAGCATCAATAGGGCCTTCAAAAATAAAGATATGATCCAAATCAGCAGATATTTTATTTGCATTGTACAAGGATTTTTCACCGTTTATTTTGCTCAAATACTTGGGATAATGCATCAAGTCTTGTTTGTATATGATGCGTGATTGATAGAAGATAATTTCACTCTCTTCATTGTAAAATGGTATGATAATTCTATTTTTGTGTGTTTTGTCTTTCAATGAAACATATATGGTGTCAGGTCGATTGATGGCAGTGTCGATTTTTCTTTTCTTGATGAGACTCAATGCATCACTCACCACTGCATTGTCTTTAAAATAGTTCACTTGATTGCAATCAAATAAATTAATTGAATCAGTAGGCAGAGCTTCTGTGGGTCTCTGTATCTTGGGCTTGTCATCCGCACTTAATACATCCAGTGGTATAACATCATAATTCTTGGCTTCTTGTACCATCTCGTTAAAAGAGAGACCAGAGACCTCTTGTATCCATTTGATGGTGTTACTATACCATCCACAATTGTGACAACATATGGCGTTTTTGTCTGCGATGTAAATGCATCTGCGTTTTCTGCCCCATGACTTGCCCTCATGACAAATGGGACACCCAGCTATGTATGTGTTACTGGATCTCTTGAATTTCGGAGTACCGGCATACTGATAGAATTTTTGCAGTATGTATTCTTGTGGTATTATCACATGCTAATGTTAACTGGAACACTCCCAATTACAAGCTTATTTTTGTTTGGGAACAACGTCTTTGACTGACACAACACCTTTTCTGATGAAGCTACCAGAAGCGGGATCAATGTATATGGCTTCCACAATCTCTTTGCCTGCGCGAATGTAAGTCTTCAAGGTGGGCTTTACTGGCTGACCACTGATAGGCGACACAATGATCTTTGGCTCAATGATGTCCATGGACTTATTTGTTCAACACATCAGAAAGCTTGGACTTCAGCTGAGCAACATACTTCATAACAAAACCATCAATTGCGTTGTTGGCAGCTGCAGAACCAGATGATTTAGCAATATTAACAATGTCATCCGTTTCAATGATCATCGAGAATGTGCCGGCTTCAGTTGTGTCTTTCTTAAAGGTAGTTTCAATAGCTAATTTCATGCCAATATTTATTACGCAGCGCTGCAAATCAACGTTTTATTTTTTTTATATTGGGCTTGACATGTGGTGAACACATCATTGGGTAATTTTTCCACAATGTCCACTATGTTGTCTTGCAGGCCAAGCTCAAATTTGTCCTGTGGTATTTCTCTCGTCTTCATGTCAGGTAAAGATAGGAAATTATGTACACATTGTGCACTCTCCATGTAAACCAGCAGTTCACCCAGATATGCTCCTTTGGTTACCGCATATATGAATCTCGGCTGCGGGTGAATTGTCGGTTTTCTACTAAAAATCATACACTCAAATGCTTGATGCAGCTTTCCATGGATTCATATGTACCGGGCAAAGATAGGCCTAGAGCTTTTATTTTATCAGTGGACAGAATGCAATTGGATCGATTTGCTTTAAGATTAAGACTGTCAATGTCGACGAATTTCCATGATGGGTTAATGATGTTGTTATTTGTGAGCAACTTCACCACATCATGTCCATCCAGAGCACCTTCATTTACGACATTGTATATACCAGGCGCAGTCTTGTAATGTTTATTCAGGATGAACTCTTTGATGAATACACCCAAGTCGTCTATGGATGTCATGCTGTTCTTAAATGATACGAGATTGTTATAATTGATAATTTTATTGATGTAATTTCTGTCAGAATTGTATGCACAGTAGGGCATTCTGATGCGTAGTGTGGTGGTTGAATGGGCGTTAACTAGCGTTTCAGCCAGGTGCTTTGTTTTGGAGTAAAAACTACTGTCAGGGTTGTACATGCCAAAATTAGGAATATCCTGTTCCGTGAACTCTTTTTCATACCCTGTAAAAATACATCCACTGGAAACATTAATTAGCCAATGATTGTATTTGTCACAAAAATTACTTAAAAAAATGGGAAGGGTTGTATTGTATTCTAAGCATATCTCTTTGTTAGATTCACATGCATCCACATTTGGTTTGCCTGTATAACCGGAACAATTGAGAATGACTATGTCATTAATGTTGTCATGATGAGCTTGTCTGATGTATTTCTTTAAACTTATTTCATCAAAGTAATTCACCTCAGCGCGATTTGCAATGTTGAGATGAAACGACTCGTCTGTTTTAAAAGCATTGTGCAAGTGTGTTCCAACAAACCCTTTGCCAAGAATAAACAAATTAATCATGATTTACTGTTGAAAGCTATTGTTAATCCTCTGGGCCGTTTTGAGTGAAAATAAACTTGTTGATCAAGGAGCCCAACGAATCTGCTTCTTGTTGATTGTGTGCAGAGATTATTGTCACGGGCTCACCATCCACATTGTACCCAAGTAAAATAAAACAGTTTAAGAATTCTAGTATCTGACTAGTCAATGCATCCATGTCTTTTTTAGATTCGTTTTTGTTTTTGAGCTGATCTCTTAAGAAAGAAATAAGTGCTTTGTGTGTGAGCTCTTTGACTTCCTTGTTTGCATTAGGGTCAAAGTTTTTATCTTTATTATCACCACTAGACTTATCTTTGTTTTTCATCATAAATATTTAGTCTTTTTGATAGATATCTGCTTCGTCCTGGGTAATCAACATTGTTGGAAACATCATGTCTCAACAGATAGTCCACAATAACTTCAATGCTTGATGTTTTAATGAAGAAGTTCTTGGGCACTCTCTTGCCTCCATCATCCATTTCAAATAGAATCTCATCAATGTTGTTTTTATTGCAATAACATGTTATGAGCACTGAAGCCTCACTTGGATTGACTATCACAGTCCATTGACGTGGATCAGATTTGGCGTAAATACCAAACAATTTGACCACAATGAAGCCATTGTCCCGCAGTCTCTTGATGAAGTAACTGGGGGTTCTAAGTTTATTTTTACTCATTAGTTTGAAAGAGCTGAAATGATAAATTTAAAAGATGTATTCTCTAAATTCAAATCAAACAGCATCACTCCCATCTTAGTTATTAGCTTGGCGTGGATCTCTTTGAATCTCATAGAAGAAATTATTCTAAATATCTCAAAATTCAACGGTATAGGGAGATTAAACTGCACACCACTGTAATTGTCTGAAATCTTTATGCCGTATGAATCAATGTTGGCTCTCATTTTATCAGTGAGTTCACCGGTGACGAAATTGTCTTTGACTGAAATATACAGCTTGTTAGACTCTGTGCTGATTGTGCTACCTTTGACAAGACTCACTGTGGAGGTATGAGGCAAAGTGAAACTTCCATCGAACTCCAACGCCTTGAGCTTTTCAATATTTACTTTTGGAGTTGTAATGATGTTATCATCATACAGGTGATATTTGAACCGCACGCTGTTGGATTTGTAACCAATATAATTAGCAGATATATCCAAATCAAAAGAGGGTTCTTCAATGCAGCTTAAGACACGACACAATTTCTTGAGGTCGGGTATGTTTAACGTCTTCTCAACATCTATTTTATCATCAGTATACTCAGAGCTAACAATGATGGTATTATCACAAGCAGAAATTAACGTTGATATCTTTTGTTTTGTAATCTTGAGTACTGCACTATCAGCTACCTTGCTGAGTGGTGTGATGAAATTGTTTAGAAACTTATCTTTATCAGCAATGGTAAGAGTCATTACATTAATAATAACCTCTTAATTGCAGCAATCAATCTACTTTTTCGGGGTCTGTGGTTTTTTTTAGATCGCAAATAACACCATCAAGCTTGCGTTCTATTCTGTCAATTGCATCAAATATTTGCTTTGAATATGGTGATGCTTCAAAGTTGAATTCTAATTGATTGGGGTCTTGCTGTGCAACAGGCTCTTGGGTGGCATGCACTTGCAGTTCTGGCTGCTGTGGCTGCTGAATATTTAAATAAGGTTGTGATGCATGTATGCCACCATTGACAGCATTCTGATTGCCAGGCATCATGCCTGGTATGGTATTCAGAACTTTCATAGGATCTATGGTGAGACCCTGCAAGGATGAAGTTTTATTGGTGATGTGCTGATCCAACACCTTGAGATCACCAGTAAGATGCTGACCCATGAACTGGATCGTAGCAAGCTTAATTTCTTCTGGAGATAGTTCCTTGAAACTATCCATTACAGATCCTTGAGAAGTTCCTTAATCGAATCATCTTCGTCTTCAGCTGGCTTGCTAACTTTTTTTGCAACTACCTGTACTGAGGGCATAGGGGCTGATGTCTTGACAGCAACTACTTCTGTAACTTCCTCGACATCCTTTGTGCCATGATAATGCTCATCAAGAATGTTCTTGAGCTCGTCGTAACTCTTGACACTCACATAAGATTCAAGATCAAATGCGCTGCTATAAACCTTATCATAGCCATCATTATCGAGACCTTCAATTTCCTTGGGAGTGGAGAACTTGGATGAAACATATGTGGGGTAATCTCCCTGCTTTTCCACCTTGATGCGCAGGTTGCAGCCTTTGGGCGACAGATCAAAAATACGTGCGCCAAGCTCTGAAGCTTCTTCGCCTTCAATTGCATCCATGATGATCTTGTGGAGCTGACGACCAAAACGTACAATTTTTGTCTTGCCATTGTTTTCAGAGTTGACTGGATCGTTGATAACATACACATTCACTAGCCAGTTTTCGCGACGCTTGATGGCCAGAGCCTTTTCCTTGTCCTTCTCAGTGCCATTGCGAAGCACCTTGTAACGCTCTTCAGCAATGGGATCACGCTGGTTCCATGTGGTCGGGCTAACGGCAGTGATGAGCTGGCCTGTTGTAAGGCTGTTCCAGCCATAAGAATAGTAGTGAAAAAATGTTTTTGCGGCATCTTTAATATTAGGCAGCAGTCTCACAGTGTAAGTATTGCCTGCTTCTGTGCGCAAATAGTCTCTAATTTTTGAAGACCCAGATTCGTTATTTTTGATCAAAGCGCCTTTGATGCTCTCAAACATTGATGTAGTGAATGTATTCATATTTAAATATAATATATACAGTTAAAAATAAATCAAGCATATTTACTGTAAATTTTTTTGAGGCCAAGATCCACCAGCTTCAAGGCTTTCTTGGAGTTGTAAAGCTTTGTTCTGAACACAGATATGTTATTATAGATGTCATCGCCAATGATGAATTTTATAACCTCAGGATCACGGCTTTTTAGATTCTTTTCAAACATCTCATACCCTAATAATGTGTAAACATTCACCTTATGCTCTTTTAAGTGCACCATGAAGGTGTATTCATTGTTTGTTTTGTGATTGATGTAAGTTTGAGGGTCAACTCTTGCTTCAGTACAAAAATTTAAAATATGCACCAATGATTGTTTGATATTGGCCAACTGCTCATCACTATCTGGATCCAGATTGATTGCTTTCTTTTGATACAATGTATACGATTTTGTGGCTTTAAGACTTGAGAAGTAGTCGAGAGGAAAATATTTTTCGTCAGAATACAGACTATAAGGTGCTTTGAAGAACTCCTCAACTTTTATGTGAGGGAATTTCTTAAGAAAAACTGCAATGCGCTTGATGTGAACGAATTGGGTTGCGTCAATTTTATCAAAATTCTTACGCAGTCTGAACGGCTTGTTATTGCTGGATCTCGAAACTGCTAAGTATGTGTTATAAATGTGTTTTTCAAAAGACGTCATTATTTGTGAAATTTCCACTTATTACGGGAAAGTTCTTTTTTAACTCTGCGCATTGCGCTCGGTTTGTAATGGCAGCGCTTAAGTCTGAGCACATCCAGCACACCAGACTTAAAAAATTCTCTGCCAAATTTGGAGAGTGCTCTTTCAAAGTATGCTTTGTCCAAGCTTTTCTTACCATTCAAGGCTACTTCTGCATTTGCGTGTGGTTTTTTCATAAATTTAAACTGTTCTTAGTGCTATTTAAAAATTTCATAACGTATTTACTTTTATATAATGAGGAGTCGAAATGCAAGAAAAACTTTATGGCATTAAAGTCGTTCTTGATATCACAATACGTTTTAAACAAATCTCGTAATGTACTTTTCTTAAGCAACAAGATGAACACATTGGCCAGATTAAGTTTTTTAGTGTTGGTTAATGTGACAAAAGAACAAAAAGACAGAAATAAGTGTGTCTGTTCGAACTCAGTCATTTGTTCAGATGGATCAAAGCCTCGCATGGTCAATACTAGTTATTGACTATTTATTGTAAATCCATCTAACCCAACGCTAATTTTGTCAATGTATTAATTGATGAAGTGCTCCCTTCTGTGTCATTCACATGTTCGTCCTCAGTAATAGTGAGGGTGGTATAGTCAATTCTCATGGGGCAAAACCCGAAATTAGGTCCAAAGCGGTTCTTCATGAAGCCCATCTTGATAACACCCAGCTCTTTGTCTGTATCCTCTTGCCATATGCTCAATATCACATCACCAGTCATTGCCAGTCCAATGCTTTCCGAGATGGTCTTCAGACCGGGTTCAGATATTTCATAACCATCTCTGTTGAGCTGAGTGGCAGAAATAATGGGACAATTGAACTCATACGTCAATGCACGCAATTGTTCTGTGCAGATTTTAATGCGCTCATAACTGCTGTCACCCATGGTGGAGTTGAGAAGGTTCACGTAATCCAACACAATTGCATCAATCTTAATTCCCTTCTGGGTGAGTTTTCTAATAAACGCTTTCAAATGATTGCATGTTATTGTGGCTGGAGGAAACTCTTTGATAATAATTTTGGAGTCCGGATTTTCAATGCAATACTCTGTGATTTGGCTTTTGAGATTTTCAGATTCCACCTTGAGCTGACCAAGTGGTATTTTTGACACACTAGAACAAAGACGCTTGGCATACACCAGTTCCGGCATTTCAAGTGAAACTAACAGTACAGTCTTGCCTTGCTTGGCAATGTTGATTGCAATGTTGCCCAGAAAAATACTCTTTCCAATGTTGGTTTCACCAGCAAACAAATACAATGCACGTCCAGATTCCAGGAACCCACCACCAATCTTATCATCTAGCCACTTCCATTTGGAAGGAATATACCTGTCATCTGAATTCAGGTCATCAATGACACGATCCACATCAGCAAACAAATCCAAACCAGTTTCAGTTGCCAGAGTGATGCTGCATGCTTTTTCGAACTTATCTAAGATTTTGGATGTGTCCACTTCATTCTTGTTGATGTCGTCCACCACATCCATCATGGTGTAATACACCGCTTTTTCTTTTAAGAATATTTCTGTATTGGCTGCAAGTTCATCAGCATTGAGATTTTTATCTATGTTTGCAAACAGGGTCACAACATTCTTAAGAGACATCTTCAACTCATCAGTTGTTAGATATGATTTGATCTCTGTAATGGTGGGCTTGGTGCTCCTCTTTTCGTAAAAATCACGAATGATGGCAAAAATGGCTTTTATGTCCTTGTTCTTGAAATACAGAGGCTTGACGTAATCCACAATGGAAGCAAGATATGTGTCATCCACCAGACTTTTGTAAGCAATTACTGTTTCAAAATAATCTAAATCTAACTTCGCCATTAATCTATGATAGAGTACTTTCTATTGTTATCAATGTGTGCCATATTCTTTTAAGAATTTTTTCTGACTGTCATTGAAGTTTTTATCTTCAAAACTCAATAACCCTGGTGAATTGTGCATGACCCATATGGGAGCAACACCCAATTTTAATTTCTTCTTGTTGGCATCAATGCAGCTAGCAATGTCATAATGATGAAAGTCATAGTTCTCATTAAACTTCCACCCTGTCTCTTTGACACATGCAGTTTTCACAGACATGAACAAACCGTCCAATATGGCCACCCGGGCAGGTGTGGGTCCAAAATTGGTGAACATGATTTGATCTTTGCTGCATGGATGTGAAACTGCACCATGCAGATTGTTGCCTTGAAAGCCACCACACATCAAATGCCACAAAGCAGGCGCTTTGATTGCAGGATTTACTCCACCTGCCAGACCCACAATGTCAAATTGCGCATGTGCTTTGATCAATTTGTCACACACACCCAAATCATCCACATACACATCATCATGCAGAAACACTATGCAATCAAAATCGTTGGCATGTTCTTTTAAAATGGAATTGTACATCACACTTAACCCTTGTGCATTATTAGTGTCATAATACACATCCACATCATTCAAGCGAGACAGAGATTTATGAGCCAATGTTTCTTCAGCATTGCCACTTTTGGTTGCAAAATAAAAAGCAATTTTCATGGTGTAAAGAATGGTGAGTTGGGTATGAATTTGCCCACAGAGGTGATGCCCTCTTTTGTTAACAAATACAATAAACCTTCCTCCAGAGCCACATATTCCGGTTCCGGCAGAGAAGAAAATTCGTTGTTGATGAAATCAGCATACAGCGTGCTGCCAGAACGAGCAATGTATATGTTGCCACTTTTTTGATTGTACATCCACAATCCAAATGTGCCTTGGAGCTGGGTGAGTGTGCGAACAATGCCAGCAACTTCATCCTTGATGCTCTTTTCATTCATGTGCAACAACACAGGTATCACAGATGAATCCACCACATTGAACGCATTCTTGTCTGAAACCAGGGTTTTGAGTTGTTTGTCATTGGTGAGAACGCCATTGTGTGCAATCAACCAATCTTTGTATTGAAAGGGGTGTGATGTGGTGGGTGAAAACTTTCTCTGTGCAGATGTGGGTGCTTGTGTGTGCCCAAGATAATAGCTAAAGTCGGTGATGTTCTTCTTCTTTTTGCCATATGTTATGATCAATTTGTTGCTCAATTGAGCCACGCCAGGTGTCTTCAGAATGGCATGTAACCTCTTGCCAACCAATAAGCCACCATAAGAGAAGTTGCCTCTCTTTTTGTTGATGTTGTAAAGCTTTATGTACCTGGTAAAGTCTTTAGCGCCAAATATGCCACAAATAATATTATCCTCCTGATTTATTATAGTAAAAGGAATAAATAATTCAAGATGAATAATGATTGTAACCTGATATTTGAAGCATATTTAACAAAGAAGCCTGTATTAAATGAAGCTCCTATATATGGACCGGGTGATTTAGACTATACCAGCGATATTGAAAGTGCACCAGGCGGTGGTTATGGCGTCGGAACAGCTGCGGCAAAAGAAGGTAAAACTAAAACCGAGATTGCTAATCGTATTCTAAATGCCGTCAAAACCAAGCTTTTTAAGCCTGCAGCGCATACAATTGACGGAAAAGAATATCAGCTCTACTATCCTGGTAGTAAGATGAAGTTTAGAACAGAACTAGAAAATTTAATTAAAAATGAACTTAAAATAGGTGGTACAGCAGCAAAATACACAGCTCGTGTAATTGACAACTTGCTCAATGTGTTGCGTGTGGATGTGGAAGGTGGTGCAGCTGCATCACCAGTACAAGTCAAAAAAGCTATCGATACCGGTGTACAGGATAAACCGATAACAGGTGATGGTTCTGCACAACCTGCTGCTCCTCAAGCTGCAGCAAACGCTTTCGTAAAGAATCCTATGGTACGCTTTATTAAAGAGTTTATGCCAATTTTTGTTGAGCTACCGGATGAAATTACAATTTCTGGTAAAAAAGACTTTTACGAGTCAGATGAACTTCAGAACGAAGTTAAAGAAGCTATTACAAGAGCTTACGACGAAGCAAAAGCTAAGGATAAAGAGCTTATAAATGATTTTATCGATTCATTAAAGCATAAAAATAGTTATACACCGCAATCAGAAGCTAAACAACAAGAAGGTGAGGGTACAGGGGAAGAGCCTACTATTGACGAGTATCCGGAAGGCGATGATGTTTATACAGCAGCTAAGCAAGAATTTGGATTGAGACAAGCACCGGTTGACAAGGGCAATTTTAGTTACGGTGATTAATTGCTTTACAATTATATTTCTTCCAAGGTATTGTAATTTTATATAAAACCGGGTCTATATACCCTGCATCTATAAAACCTTTTATTCTCAAAGAGCACGCAGTACATTCACCGCAAGCCTGTGCTTCTCCCTCATAGCAGGTCCAAGTCTTACTAAAATCTACGTCTAGTTTAATACCAAGTTTTATAATTTCTTCCTTAGATTTATCAATTAACGGCGCTTGCACTGTAATTTTATTTCTGCGGTTCAAAGCTGACACTTTGTTAATTTGCTCCAGAAATTCTTCACTGCCATCCCAGAACCCTGCCACACTGTCGGCCTGTGCAGCACCATGAAAAACAGTGCTAGCCCCAGCATTCTCTGCTATTGCCAGTGATATGCTGAGCAGCATTAAGTTTCTGTAGGGAACATAATTTACTGTCTGTGGATCCCCCATCACATCTTTAGCCTTGGCTACAGCAATTTTGGTATTGAGCAGTGATGATACCTCACAAATATCCTTAAAAAATGGCAAATCTATCCATTTGTATTCAACTGGAGTATCTGTGGATTCAACTTGGAATGCAGCACAGTTTAGCTCTTTGTCCTTGTGCTTCTGACCATAATTGTAACTGATTGCTATGACCTCATCATAGCGGCTTGCTGCTAAATGCAACAGCACAGAGCTGTCCATGCCCCCTGAAATGGGCACTACGGCTTTACTGGATCGGCTCTTCAGTTTGCGCTTCATTGGAGTTGTACTGGTAATCTAGCACAAGACGTTTGTCCAATTCAGGTATGATAAATTCTTCATAAAACAAGGGATCCTTGGCAAAGGTCTTGGCATATCCAAGCTTGTCACCCTTTTTGTACTTGCCACAAGTGATGCCCACCGAATATGTGGCACCTGCTTGTTCCACAATGCCACGTGCAGCCGCCATGGCAAGTAGTCCGCTGTACTTGTTCAAGCCTGTCTTGAAGGACAGGTACATTTCTGCTTCCAGAAATGGTGGTATGAACCGATTCTTCACAGTCAGGGCTCGCAGAGTGGTGCCAGAGTATTTGTTGGCTTCAGCAATCTTCTTGTCATCTGCATCCATGGAATCACCTTCACCTTCCTTTTCATTGCGCTTGGCCAATTGCACCAAAATACTGGACATGTACACTGGGCCTGATCCACCTGCTTGGCTCTTTACCAATGTGGGGTACATGGAACCTGGATCTTCATATGTATGGTTGGTGAACAAGATGGTCACACCAGCTTTGGCAGCCTTGAATGTGAGAGTGCGAAACAAACTCTTAAGGGACTTGGCACGCAGACCCATGTCTGTGGCAGATTTGTCTTTGATGATGTCATCCAGCTCTTTCTGAGAGGCCAGGTTGCCCAAACTGTCAATGCTGATGATGAACTTGCCCTTGGCATTGTTCTCAATGACACTGTCCAGGAATGCAGCAATTTGATTTCTGCATTGATCAATGGTATCCACTGGCACATATTTGGTGTTCTCTGCATCCAGTCCCACACCTTTGGTGCTGTTTTCATCAATGGCTATTTCTGTGTCAAAGATGACTGGTGTCAATCCTCTTTTTTGAGCACTGGCCAGGATCTTGTTCACAATGAATGTCTTGCCAGTCTGACTGGGACCAGAGAATCCTATGATCCTGCCCTTGGGTACACCACCATTGCGGCAGCTGCCACCCAGAATGGCATTGAGAGCATAACAACCTGTATCAAACCATTCATCCACTTTGCTCAAGGCATTTTCATTTAACATGGAAGCTTCACTGTTGAGCTTGTCCAGTGACGCAAACACTTGTTTAAGATCTTTATTCATAGATCCAGTATATATGAAAGAGATTTAAAAACAAGTAAAAAATTACTCGTCAAACAACTTAATTACTTTGTCACCACCTTCAGGGGTGATGATACCGGTGGGCATTGCAAACAGTTTGTGATATTGTTCAATGAGTCTTTCGTCATTATGAATGTCCACACCCATCACAATGCTGGCCAGATTGAACTTCCAGACTGTGCCGTCGTTCTTGTGCTTTTCACCAATGAACTCTCTGAAGAACAGTGGAATAGTCTGCACGTTCAATTGACCCTGTTGGGTGGGTTGCACATGAATAATAGCAGGATTCTTAACTCTTAAGGATGTCTTGTCTGTTTCTATGTGTTCAGCAAGAATTGTTCTGCCAATGTGATCAATAAAGGTTACCAAGTTATTTTTTTGTTCGTTCATAATGGTTATATTTTATGATATTAAAATTAATAATCAACTGTCTGCTAGCAGATCAAATAAATCTGTTTGCACTTGTGTGCCAGGTGATTGAAGCTTCCAGCCAACTGCTTGATAGAATCTTTCCATTACAGAGAAGATAATCTTTTCAAACATCAATTCATAATCCATTTCAAAGTATTCTCTGAATTCCTTAGGAAAATTATACTTGTATCCCATGGTGGATATGCCAAAACGATTGGGCTGCTTGGCATAGAAGTATCTCACTTTATCACCAGAAGATATTTTCTCATATTTTTTGCCAGTATTGAAACGATCCAATAAAATATTGTAAACATATGCAGCTTTGACGTGAATGGGCATATGTTTGGCAGTTTTAAATCCGTCACACTGAGCAGCATATTTTTCGTACCCCTTGATGCCCATCACAAATGCTATGTCTTCAATGGGTAACTTCTTGAAGATATCATATGTTTCATTGAAGAGCTTGTTGGTCTGCACCAGATCTTTTGTCAAGAGCATTGTCTCAATGATTTTTTTGACATATGGTTTGATAGGAGCAGGCATGGTGGTACGCACCACTTCAACTCCTGTATACTTGAACTTGTCACAAGGTATGCCTTCTTCATCCAGCACATGTAACACATAGCGTTTCTTTTGTAAGAACAAACCTGCGTCTGCTATGGCTTCCCGCTTGAAAATGAGTCTGCAATCTAATGACCCCAGGGCTTGATGACCCCATTCAATGATATGTTTGTTTAAGTAGTCTTCTATGTCTTGCACTTGCTTGTAGTATTCTGGAGTAATTTTACCTTTGTCAGTTACCATCTTCAATCCTGTATTCTTTACAATGTGCTTGATGGACACATAGGAGCTGTCTGTGTCATTGTAGATGATGGGTGTATCTGCCTTTATGTCATCATCTGTAAGATTTGCTTTGGCTTTGATATATTCTTCCAACAGTCTATTGGATTCCTTGATTACAGCTTGACCGGTGAGTGTGATTGATTCTGCCAGCTCATCATCACCCAGAGGGCTGTGTTTGTTGCCAAAATATCCATAGATTGTATTGATGAGAATCTTGATTGTGTGTTGCAAGATGTTAAGATTGTCCGTTTGATTTTTTAATTTTTTATACTCATCAGTTTTTTTTGTCAA
>Ga0247839_1000821_pt1 | contig 54701 bp, 81 predicted proteins | sample LaCruzMarch2015__6_FD_192405 | JGI IMG/M metagenome (GOLD analysis project Ga0247839, IMG submission 192405) | Freshwater microbial communities from meromictic Lake La Cruz, Castile-La Mancha, Spain - LaCruzMarch2015_16m | ecosystem: Environmental > Aquatic > Freshwater > Lake | place: Spain...
TATCTCTGGAAGACTTTTGAGAGAGGCTGTCACAAGGAAGCCAATAGTTTCACCAAACTTAGTAGCAGCTGCGTTTATAGCCGAAGCATCGAACAAACTCTTGAAAATTGAATCCGCAAGAACTGTTGAGTTAAGCGCGAGCTCTGTGCCAAGAGAGGCCAACAGCACTGTGCCGATAGATGAGAAAGGCAGCACCAGCTTTGCAATTATGCCGGCTATGCCGATAATGGCCATTGAGAATATTGACGGGTATTCTTTTGCAAAGTCCAAAGCTGAACGCTTCATATCTGCAAAGGTAGCACGCGCTAAGTCGTAGAGTTTCTCGAAACTGCTCTTCGACTGCATTACGTTGAATTTGATTTCAGGTACTCGCAGTGAGTTCTTAAAGGAGCCTGAGATGTTGTTGTAAATCGACCTGAAGTAACCTGTGAAATTGTTGTAGAATTTGACGATGCCAGTCTTCGATTTCTCCCAAAGCGTTGCAGAGCTGTTGATAATTGCCAGCACAGTGTCTGTCCACCAAGAGTTACCGATCACTTCGTCGTATATTGTGAAGAAGTAATAAATAACTTTCTTAGCAAAATTCTCGATCTTCTTCAGCGGGCTGTCAAAGTCGGCCAAGTTGCTTATAGCATCTGAGATTCCAAAGATCAAGTCAAACACGTCCGCAGCCATGCTCTTGAAAGACTTGGCTCTGAAGATTTCAGAAATGGCTTCGCCGAAAGCTGTGAAGTACTTGATAGCGTACAGGACAACTTCTACAGTAGCTTTGGCAAAGGCTCTCAAAGCAGGTATACCAGCCTCTTTGAAGGCGTGGATCATTGTTCGTATGCCGGGATACCAATTCTGTACAATCAGCCCTCTGATATCCCAAAAGCGTGCAGTTAGCCCAAACAAGCCGCGAGTTATTTCAGCAATTGTTTGTGTGAGATTCTCAAAAGAGCCGGCTGTGAAGGATACGAACGCATCACTAGCACCGCCCCAATAGCGGTACAAGCTGAATATACTGGCGTTAAGTCGTTTGGCAAACCCTTCGATATTACCGCCAATGGTTGTGATATTGGACGCAACGGCTTTAGCAAGCACACCAAATGCTTTAGAGTACTCAAGAATGTTCCGCGCTGAGAAGAGCTCTACAATACTCTTTCTGTCGAATCCGCTAGCTGCCCAATATTTAGGACTCAGCCGCTTTAAAGTTCTTATAGCCTTCTCAACATCAGACTCGACTGTTACGAGGTCAATAAAACGGAACTGTTTCCAACCACGTATGAAGTTGCCTAAGAACGTCCTATCAAAGTATCTGATGAACTCGTTCAGGTCTCCCTTAAACGTGTCTGTAAACCTTATCTGTGGCAAGGCCTGGGCAAACTGTGTAGCAAGGCTACCGAATATGGAAGCGACTGGTGCAGAGATTAACGACACCAAGTTCTTAACGCGTCTTACAGTGACTGCGACATTAGTGCCAAGTTGGAAAGCGTTGTCGGCAGCTGCAGATACATACTTAGCAGTAGACTGCATGTACTTAGAAAGCGACGCAGAAAGCCCCAACCCCTTGTCGAATTGAGAAACAAACTGCTTTATTCCGTCGGTCAGAAGATTTGTCGATTGACCAATGGTAGGCGCCATCGCCTGGAATTCTTTGTTGATATTCTGTGCTTGCGCCAGAATCGCGCTGAAAACGACGTTGCTTGTAAGCTTACCTTGCTCACCAAGTATGCGCAACTGGCCTGTGCTTACCTTGAGGGAATCAGCAATAGCTTGCGCAATGCGAGGTGTCTGCTCCATAACAGAGTTCAGCTCCTCGCCACGCAAAGCTCCTGCAGATAAACCCTGATTGAGCTGCATTATGGCTGCAGAAGCGCTGGCCTCCGAAGCACCTGATACAATCACAGCCTCTTGGATTGCTTTAGTGGCTTCAAGAACCTTTACAGTACCTACTTGTGAGGACCTCAAAGCTCTGGCCATAGAGCTATAAAGACCTGCAGTGGCACTTACCGAAGAGCGCGTGTCTGCAGCTAATTTGAACACTTGCATCTGTGCGGATACAAGCTCTTTTGTTCGCCCTGTAACTAGAGCGATCTTGTTCTCTATCTGTTGGTATTCATCAACAGCTGATTTTAAACCATAAACCAAGCCTGCCAGGCCGGCGGCTGCACCTATATTCGAAAAAGTGCTTTTGAGTGTACGCCCAACAGACCTGGTGGCATCGTCGATTCTTCCCAGAGACGCTTCAACTTGTCGTAAATCACGTTTAGCTGCCGCTGAATCTGAGGTAACTGGTACTATGACACCGGTCATGTTATCCTCATTAAAAAGCCCGTGAAAGAAGGCATAAGCCAACCTCACGGGCACAAACTCACTTAAACTGTACTATCGAACCATTTATTTTCAGACCGAGCTTTAAGACAGAGTGCTCGATAAAATTAGGTTCGGCTTGAGGAGAGTGGCCTTCATTTAGAGCAATTATGTGCTCCACATCGTTCTCTAGACCCTTACTAGTTACTCTCCAGCCATCACGCGCTTCACCAGTGTCTACCGGCGTGCTTTCCTGAAGCTCTACGAGTAACTTCCTTTTAGATGAATCAACAGCCTTAAGAGATTGCTTCTGAACCTCCAGCCGAATACCTCTCAAGACTTTATCCGCGCCTTTTAAAGTCATAGATCAAGCCTATCACCGTTAATAGCCTTAGACATGAAATCAAACATCTTAGAGGACTTGAACTTGTTCGCTGTCATCTTCTCAGCGTGGGCAGAAGCCTTCAGACGAGCTAAAGAAGGGAACAAGTTCTCAGGTTTCTCTTTGACGCCTTGAGCTTGCATTATGCGGTAAGCTCTTTCATCGTCTTGCCAGCCAAAAGGATACCTGTCGAAGTAGTGGTACCAGCCCATCAGCTCCTCATGAGGCATCTCTTGTTTTAGCACATAGATAGGTATTCGCAGTCTATACGCCAGCTCGTATAGCGTCAGCTCGTCTTCGGTAAGACGTTTCCCTCAGCAGCCGTAGCAGGAGCCCGGAGACCCGAGAACTCGGTGACTGCAGTCGAAAGCGCCTGAAGTTCCTCCAGAGGAAACTCCTTGAACTCTTCCATCGAAAGCTCTTTGAAGTCTGCAACACCCTCGTCCAAAATCTTCTTGAGACTCGCGAAGATGTCGCCTTCAGAATTTTCAGAAGCTGTTTTGGTGAAGACTTGAATACCTTCGACCTGAGCGATTGTGAGCTTACGAATTTCAACTTCGTCGCCCATGAAAGCCACCTTCTTGGTGACGGCCTTAGAAAGCAAACTACGCAGTTTTGACATATGTATCACCTATTACTTTTTGATGATGGCATTTTTGATGCCCTGGAGTTCCGTCAATGTCTCGAATGCTTCGAGTGACTTAACAGAATCATTTTCTGAATTAAAGACCGCCATCCGTGCGAGTGTCTTGTCGATAGACATTTGAACACTACGCAGCATGTGTTGCCTAGTAACGCTAAGCACATAGTCTTTGCTGAAAGGTGCGTTTTGATTCGAGTATGCCATTATTAAAGGGGCATAAGCCCCTCCTCTTAGATCGTGAAAGCTCCGTAGAACTTCGACTGAATGGTGATGGTGACCGTACCAGTGTTGGCATCGGTCAACTGCGGAGTGACCTGCAGAGCGTCAATCTTACCGATCCAGTAGTACTGCGAGTTTTGCACAGTGCCAATACCGGTGCTGGTAGATGCAAACTTGGTCGCGCCCGAGCCGGTCGATTCAGTGTTCATCAGCGTGAAGCGGAAGACATACTGATTACCGTCACCGACCATGTTACCCAGGATGTTACCAGCTTCCTTGGCCCAATCAGCGGGGACCAGGTTGATCTGGATTTCCATCGTGGGAGCATCGGACTGACCCTGAATCTGCTGTGAGCTGGCCTGACCATAAGTCGGGACGTTCACAACGTTCGGGGGAGTGCCCATCGCCGGGAATTCGCGCACGTTACCGATACGCACAAAGGTGTTCGCACCTTTAGTACCACCCGCAGAGTTGATTTCCGTAGCAAACAACGCTTGGAATTCAGCCGCCGTGTCCAGGGTAGCGAAGGTGGGCGCACTGGAAGGTGTCGCGACCGCAAGGTCGGAGAACATACCTGCGCCGATTGAATTGATATGAGCCATCAAGAAACTCCAAAGTGATTAAATTGAATCTCAAGCTTAGATCTGAAATACTTAGACTGTGGGTCCAAGCCTATTGGGGTATAAACTGCGCCCTTTAGCTGTGTAGTCCAGCCTGCACTTGTTTTGCTTTTGTTCGACAGCAGCGCTGTCAGAATGTCTGCAATTTGTGTAGACCTGCTAGTACCCTTGTTGACTTCAGTGTTTATACTTAGCTTGAGAATTCCTGAAACTGAAACTCGGTTAACGCTGTCGCCTGATGCCAAAATATCCATCTTCACATATTCTGCCGGAAGATCTACACTCTTGAAATTATCCGGAAACGCAGTTATGCTGTGTGACGTCCATTCACTTTTGGTGAAGAAGTCGTAAACATTGAGCTCTAATGTCATAAATTTGCTCATACTCACCCCTTCATGACTGTGACGGAGCTTGTAAAGCCATTAGAGAACTGCACATCCCTGATCTGCCATTTTTCGATGCCGATCATTATGTAATCAAGAGTTGTTAGCGTTTGCGATTGAGCTGTACGTAGCAAGAAGCTTTTTATGACTTCGTTGGCAACAGTCTCTCTTTTCTTTGTGGTGACGTCCAGAACATCGACAGGTACTGACGCCGGTAGCGGTGAGGCCACCTGCCCTGTCGTGAAACTGAAATTTACATTAGTTACTCTAAACAGCTGGCCAGCTTTTATCAGATCGCCTGCTGCCTTGAAAGCAGCTTCTACTGCTTTATTGACTTGTGCAGACAAACTCATTAGTTGGCCCTCCACCAAATATTACCGCTAGACGCGGATAGTGGTTTCAAGATATCTAGAACTCGTTTAGGAGTCACACTAGCTGAGACAGGCTTCTCAATTGTGATAGGCCCGACCGTCAGCCTGCTGAATGTGGCGTCGTTTTGTAATACGTCAGAATTTGCAGAGAGATGAAACGCTAGCTCGTATGTCGCTCGCAATACGATTGAGGGTGTAGGATTCATAGCACGAACAACGTTCAGCTTTGTGTCCAGATATTCACCCTCTCTCGGAAAGGCCAGAGACTGTGAAGCGGAGACGGCAACACCTTGAAACTCCATGTCATCAATAACCCGAGTGGCAGAAACCAACAACTGGGCTTTAGAAGTCTCATTCAAGGCTGACCAAGTAGCGTTGTGTACGCTGTCAGCGAAGTAGGCATCAGCTTCAGCGACTGTAACGTAAGAGTTAGTACCTTTACTTAATGCCATACTCGCACCTACTTTTAGCTGTGGAAGACCGGGAGGATACCCAGGCTCAGCGCAGAACTAGCTTTACGCAGCCACACACCTGTGGTAGAGGCCAAGGTACCGCTGACGACAGCGGTAAGGGCTCTTTGAGTAGCGCCTTCAATGACCGCTTGGTAGTCGGCATTGCTCGGGAAAGCAGCATCAACGCCAGCCCAGTCATAACCAGCCGGATGGCCGACATAACCCCAACGATTCCAGATGGTGGTGGTACCGCCGCCCTTGTAGGCGCCAGCATTACGGTCGATTTCCACGTCCTCATCGATCATCAGCGGTTCCATGGCAACAGCACCAGGAAGCACAATGAACGAGAGCTTAGTTCCAACAATGTCCACACCAGCGCCGGTGTTGATCTTGGTAAGCTCAGCAGTGCTGAGGCTTTGAGTGGCGCGAGTCTGAATCAGACGGAACTTACCCTGGAAGATCGTGTTGAAGTCGACATTGCCATCAGTGACTTTGTCTTGGTCGACCAGATTGGCAGACCGGAACGAAGCCATCATTTCAGGCGAGGTCACCAAGTAAGCATACTCAGGCTCGTAGTCCTTGTAAGCCATGCCAAAGGCGCGGAGGAAGCCTTCTGCACGAGCAGCACCTTGAACGGTGGTGGTAGCATCAACAACAGCCTTGCTAGCGCCAAGATCCACGTAGAAGCCGAATTGACGACTAGTCGGATCGTTGACAAAGGTCTGACCACCCAAACCGGCAGTGCCAGAACCAGCGGCAGCGCCATAGATAGCCTCAGAAATAGCCACACCGCGAAGGATTGCCAGCAGCGCGTCATGTTCGTCTTGAGCACGATGCTCAGCAAAATCACGACCGATCTTTGCCAGACCGTCGACTTGGGTAACAACCTTTTGCAGGTTAACCTTCGTGCCGCCATAAGTACGGACAGTCTTGATGTAACGAGCAAAGTCCGAGCTGTAGGTAGAGGGAGTACCAGCAGTCGGATCAGTCAGCGAAGCAACGTTGATGGTGGGGTTCATCGGCTTGAACCAGCGCATCTGACCGATGAAGGTTTCAGTGTTGGTGTCGATGTCAGGGTTCGACGGAGCAACAATACCTGTGCTCGTCAGCTTGCGTGCATTGGTGTAGGCCTCATCGGCGTACGTTCCAATTGCTTCCTGGAGCACGAAATTATCGGCACCAGCGAGATTGAGTTTTGCGGGCATAACTTACCTATTTCTATTTCGACGAATCTGCCCACTAGCGATACCTGCGAGAAGTTCCGCTTGAGGTAAAGCTGAAGCAGGTTTGTCATTGTTTGAACTACGACCTGAGCCACCGGTATTACCGGAGCCAGACGAATTTTTAGGTTTGAGCAGGAAGTCGTGCTCTTCACAGAAGGCTTTAACGACATCTTTGATACTCTTACCGTCAGCGCTTTTCCAAGTGCCTGCATCGTCCTTGACAAGCAAGTCGATCACAGATTTCTTGGCCATGCTCAAAGCTTTGGCATCACGAAAATCGAAGTTAGCAAGTTCAGCGGTGACATTCCCGTCGCGTTCGACAAGCATCAACCTCTGAGCGGCCACTTGAGCTTGCTGCTCTGCGGCACTACGAGCTTCCTCTGCGGCTTGTAGTCGCAGATTGGCAGCCTCCAACTCTTTTCCTTCAGCTTGAAGCCTTTCAGCCTCTCTTGCAGCAGCTTCGTCTTTGAGCTTCTTTAGATTCTTGGCATGCTCATCGCGCTCCCCATAAGCTTTGTCGAGATTGGCTTTAATCGGCTTCAACCTATCTTCAACTAACTTACCGGCAAGAGCTTTTACAGCAGCTTTTTGATCATCAGTCAGACCTTCAATATCGACATCAAAGTCATCGGAAGATCCATTACTATTTCCAGGCATATTTTTTCCTTTGAGTACAACTCAATGTTTTTGGGAGCACAGCTCTCAGATTCTGACAGAACCTGGGTTTCCAGTGTTCTGGGTTAAATTAACGGGTTCTCAACCAACTCCGTACCATCCGTAATTGTTCTTAAAACCCGCCGGAACGGGTTTGAGAATATCATCCGTAGTTAGAATGTCTTCGATAGTCATTAATCTACCGCCAATTTTTGACTTACCTGGCACAGGTATTAGACCTGATTCAATTGCTTCTTCGAGATACTTTTCATACAAGTCTTTAGGTAAGCCTCTTGCTAGCATCTCATCCAGAGTCATACGGATAACATTCTTAGACATCACCTCTGCATAGATTTTGCGAAGAGCCTGGCGGGCCTTAAGCATGTCAGCAGCGTTTGCAAAGAAGGCATCATGAATTGTCGACGTAGGAACGTTGTTAGCTTTACCCCACTGGTGAAACTTCTTCACAATCACAGCATCGTTAGAATGGTTTCCATTAACAGCAAAGGCAGTACGCGCTTTAGTAGCGTCTGCGATGTCGTTGAACTTACCTTCCTTATTCGCCAGCTCTTCCCACCAAGTACTGGTAGTTTTCTGGGGGACTTGTAGGATGTTGTTCACCCACTCGCCCTCAGGATTCTTGTAAACAAGCCTTTCTTCAAAGACCTGAGTAAAGTTTTGTTCGATTGTGTTGCCGTCAAAGTTAACCCAGGGTACATGCGTCCAGCTTTTAGGAAGTTTGTTAGCCTCCAAAAGCTCTAGCTCGAGCAGCTTAGTTTCGTCAAGAAGTTTACCCTTACGCAAATTCTCCCAAGAAATATCGGCGGGGTTTACAATACCAAGCTTAAAAAGCTTTACACCTGTTTTACGTGTTTCAGGAGATTGTACACCATAAATCAGTTCTTCAAGATTGCCGCCAGGTTTCCAGAAAGAGTATCTTGATAGCAAACTTTTGAATACGCGGTCACCGGACTTCAACCCTAAAGTCTTCAGCAGCCAGCTTGGAGGTTTTGCACCTATTTCCTCAGAGCCTCTCAAACGCAACTTGAATACAGCCGTCCAGTCGAAAGCAGACTTTGATGGTTTAGCATTTGCTAGGAAGTCTTGCGCAAGTCTTCCAAAGTACCTTGTGAAGTCTTTGAGAATCGGTACTTGTACCGACAGATACTCGCTCATGATTTTAGCAATGGCTTTAAAGTCATCTGGCGTTACAACTCGGTCGTAAGACCTTGTCATCTTTTCAACCAGATCCTTAGTTTGAGGCTGAAGGAACCAAAGTTGTTCCATGAGATCGTCGCCAGGATCAATACCCTTGTTGAAGACATCTCGGATATCAGCTCTCAACTGCTTCAACTCTTCAGCAGTTTCTGGATCAAACTTCTCGTAGCGAGCGGCTTGCGCGGATATTTCATTAAGCACTGTATCTCTGTCGGTAGCCGTTACAACCAGTGTGCCAGCGTCCTTGGACAGTACCTTTCCAAGCTTACCTTCAACATTCATAATGCCAGTGCGTTCGCCAGCACCGTAGAATGTAACCATATTCTGAGCTTTAGCAGCTTTACGCAAGTCTTTCTCAGATAACCCTAACTTAAGGTTTAGCGTTTTGAAACGCGGGTCATCGAAAGTAGACGCGGCAATTTCGTCGTACAAACGCCGCTTTTGATTCGTCGGGACAACATTGCTTAGCTCCGCAAGCTGCTTATTACGTGTTGTAAGCGCGATGATCTGAGCACCCGAAGAGGAGGCATCTTGTTCAAGTGCTAGGGCTGTTTTATACTGCGTGAGCCTCTGAAGACTACTAGGCGAGTAGTCACCGCCAAGAAATGTGTCAAGCTTAGCCAGTTCGATAGCGAATCTGTAGAACTTCCCGATGTCCTCGCCATCGATTTCTTGAGCAAGCGGCGACTCCAATACAGCTCTCACATCACCAGGTTTACCACGAATCATGTGGTTACCTATCTTGACAAGCTCTTCCCGATGCATTTTAGCAATTGCTTGACGTCCAGGAATCGTAAGCGAATTGTGAGGGCCTTCAAGTTTATCGCTTAGACCACCTATAAACGCACCGACTTGGTCTTGTAGATTCTCGAAGTCATCCGCGCTGAAGTTTCGCTCGTGAGCTGTGTTTAAGAAAGGACGGAAGGTCTCACCAGACTGTGGCGAGATCAAGCCACGATCATAAACACGGCCGCGATGGTCGACAAAAGCGTGATTACTAAAAGACTTGTTGCCGCCGACAAGCCATTCCATAGCCTTGAAGCGCTCGTACGTATCTCCTCTAGCGCTAATGTACTTCCGATACTCATTAAGATCATTGAAGTACTTAGCCTTGCCCTTATCGTCTTCGAAATAGAGTAGCTTTTTAATGAAGCCATAGTAATCCTCATCGATTCGATATTGTGTCTCTGATGCCCAGTTAAGGGCGTCCACTAAGGATTCTTCTACGAATTCCTCCGGGAAGTCACTGAAGCTACTAGTACTCGTTATCGGGATGCGAGTGTCCTCATAACCAAGGAGCCCGCGATCGATAAAGTACGTCTTGTAGCCCTTACGGAATACCAAACGATTTTTAGGATCTGTTACGCTTACACGAAGACCCAATTCTACGCTTCTTTGAAGCTTCACATACTCCTGAATTCGAGGATCCGTGACCCTGATGTTCATGGACAGCGTGTCGTAGTAAGGACCGAAGTAAGCGCCACTCAAACGACTCTTCATACGACGTTTTTGAACACCAAAAGTTTCAAGCTTGAAAAGTTTGTTTACGTTTTTAGCGTCAAGTATGTCCAAGCCTAGCTTGTACCAATCCCTACGCGTGCCTGTGTAGTTGGCGGAGTTGTACAAGTCTCTACCTAGTTGCACTGCCAACTGGTCTCTGTCAATACCATCAGAAGATGCTAGACGATTCACAAACCGCAAGTAGAAACCTTGTAGGTCTCTCTCCTGCAGTCTATTCCAGATAATCGGATGCTTCTTGAGCAACACGACATCGAATATTGAGCGCATTTCTTCCGAGATCTTCGGGGCCGTCTTGTCTTCCCACTTGTTGCGATCACGGATGAATGAAATGAAGTTGTCGTGAATGTCTTGTAGCGAAGTAGGCCCTAGCACAGGATCTGTGTAATTCATCGACTCCAGACGCTTGAGAACGTCAGAATCTCTACGAATGTTAGTCTCAATTGCGCTAGACACGTTCATTACGTCAAACTTTATCTGACTTTGAGCAACAGCTTTGAAGTTGGCCCAGCTTTCACCATTCTTACGAAAGCGCGTGAACACAATTCGAAGATTGTCGGCAATAACCGCCATCTCATTCATGCTCATACGTCCGTCTAGCTCGGCCACAAAGCTATTTATGAATTCCTTGTCGCGCTCGGTAAGCTCCTCAGCTTCCTTGACCAGTTTCAAATTGTTGTTTAAGACTGCCGCGTTCGGCTGATACAGACGTACATCTTCGTATCTACCGGTAATTGGGTTGAACTTCAGTTGATCTTCTCGTGGCGGCGAGCTTAGCACACGATTGCGCATTGCCCTCTTCACGTGAGGTAATGTGCCACGGTAGTTTGTCAGCGACAGCGTGCCGTTCAATTCGCCAGCTTGCAAGAGGTAGTAGTCTTTAAGCGTCTTACGAAGATCAGCATCTTTGAAGAAATCTTCAGGAGCCGTCGCCCACAAACGCATAGAATCCAATTTCGCTTTGGCGTTTGCAAACCGGACTGTATCGCCAGGCAGGGTGTAGGAGTCTTCAGAGATACTTCTGAGTTGTTTCAACGAGATGGAACGTCCCTCAGGATTTACGAACCGCTCGACTTCAAAGCCTCCAGAATTGAACAAATCGACGGCCTTGTAATTGCCAAGGTGTTTGAACTGCACCAGTCGAGGCTGTCTACGCAACCACATATCGTAAGACTCGCGCTCAGGAAGTAGTCCGTCGTAGAAAGCGATTTGTTTAGGAGTAAGCTTCTCGAAATTACGTCTACGTATCTGGCTTACACCTTCTAATTCAGCCATTTGCTCCCAGGATTTGAATACTGGAGTTGTCCTGGAACGGCATCGAAAATGTGCTGGCGGTAACATTGCAGTGTCGCCAACATCAAATATTTTACCGTCACGAAATACGCAAACGGGTGTAGTTTTACTGTCCAGCACAGAAACGTACTGCCAACCCTTCAGAGCTTGTTTGTTAGCCTCATAAACAGCATTGTCGGCCTGGTTAGTGACGCTTGTCACAGCGGTTGTAACCAAAGCTCTGGACTGGTTACGCGATATGTTCAGAACGTTACCACGACGCACCTCAAGCGCTATTTCATCAAGCGTCTTATTCTGAGAGATACCTCTACGTATTACAGCCTCTAGCCGCTTCTTTTCTTGCACAGAGAGATTAGCCCAACCACGTGCAAGCGTCATCTCCTCATAAAGAGGGCGTTTAAGGACAACTTCTTGAGCGACCGCCTTATCTGGGAGCTTAGGTTTCCAGATCTTACCTATGGATGCTTCTACTGTTTGGTAGGCAAAGCTCATCTGAGCCTTGAATAGCCCCACAAACTCTCGTTCGGTAAGCGACTTTAAGTTCGCGTACACAGAGATGCTTTGGTCTTCCAATCTCTGTAATAGACCGTCAAGCTTCCGAGGAGTGTTTACAGCACCTTCCTTTATCAGCTTCTCGACGGCCTTTTCGTGTGAATCAATTGCAAAGCCAACTTTATTATGCACATCTTGTTCAAAAAGACGTAGCATTGCGGCTCTGTCAACCACCTTATCATAAGCTAGCGTATTTGCGTTTGACATTTATTTCTTCTTAAGCTTCTTACCAATATGCTGCCCTATCTTTGAGGCGCCATAACCCATAGCTGCGCCTACCGCCGCTCCTGCCGGGATTGCGACTAACATTCCCAAAGGACCGGCAGTGGCTCCGCCTAACGCACCAAAGACACCCGAGCCTACAGCCGAGGAAACGGTGTGGCGTTTACTTTGACGCGAATCCCCATGCGCGCCTAAATAAAGACCGGTGCCAAGACTACCAAAGGGAACTAACGTACCTACCGCGCCTAACCTCGCGCCACCTCTACCACCGGCAGCGTTCTTGTTCCCAACCGGTGCTCCTTGTTTAGCCATATTAAACCTCACCTTCGTTGCCTGCTACCTTCTGTAGCGTTGTTTGAACAGACACTTGCCTTGTCAGCGTTTCTGAGATGTTCTTGTCAATCTCTACTTGACCCACGGCATCATCGTAATCCGGCGGTACAAGATCATTCTGCTTGAGCAAAGCCAGCCACACAGATCTCGGAATCAGATTCTGCTGATACCACTCAGTGACTAAGCGCAACCAAGTATCGCCCAGCGGCGCCGGATTAAAGTCTTCGGACAGCTGGAACTCAACTTCATCAGTCGCAGGTAAGGTACCTGTTTTCCAGAATATCATGAAGCGAATGATTTGCTCCATTATTCTGCTGATCTTGTTAGCCAGCGAACCAATACGCGCAGTCTGAGAAGCGTTTCGTAGCTCAAGCGCGATGCCTGATTGATCAGTACTCTCAGGCGCCAACATCCGAATACCCAGTTTTGCCAGGTCCTCAACGTTACTGGCAATCGCCTTCTCCATGTCTGCAAGGGCAGCTGTCGGGGTGTCCAGAACACCAGCCTCGCTGCCTGAAGGCAATTTGAACCAGCTGCCCAGGCCTGCATCTACGATGTCCTTGAATTTCTCGTCCGAAATGTCGCCGACTACGTAAGGCGTGTACGTTGCTGCACCTAGCAACAGGTGATTACGACGGCTAAGCTTATTGTATAAAGCGACCTCTTTGTTGATGAACGACATCAGAAGCGGAGTCTGAATATCGATCTGACCATTCAGAGGCCATGCCGGGATAATTGTGACACGCTGGCCTTTGATCTTGATATTCTGATAAGTATCTTTAAGCCGAAACTCCGAGGTGGTTGCCTTAGGAGTCAACTTCTGACCATTAACAACTGCCACATTAGTGTTGGAAATTGACTCTAATTCATACTTACGAATCTGATAAAAACCCTCTACGATCTCATGCACAAATACGGTCTCAACCAAGTCTGGATGAAACTCGTTGTCTGGATTCTCTCTTTCAACGATTGTCTTGACCACAACTCGTTTGAGAATCTTACGACCATTAGCGTCGTTTCCAACAGCCCAGTTTATGACGTCCTCGGCCTTGTACAGAACAGGGTAAGGGTTTAGCTTAGATTCCTGCTCTGGAGTCAACTCACCATCAACCTTAGGGTAATCTACAAACACCCAGCAACGGCTTGTCTGCATTTCTTCCCAAAGAGCTGTGTCTAGAAAGGTGACCAGTGGCGCACCATCTTGACCAAACTCGTTTCTAATCCAATTCTGAATCTCTTTTGTTATGCTTGCGCCAAACTTAATGGTAGGTTCTTTACGTAAAAGTCCACCGATTATCATTCTGGCAAATTCGGTGGTAATGCCTGGAAACTCCGCTTCAGCCTTGTAGAAGTTATACTGAGGGTCCTGCATTGAAGGACTGAAAGGTATCAGCAAATTCGAGAAACCGAACCTGTCGATAGCCCCGTCAAAGGCCTTCACATAACTCTCGCCACCAAGGACAGCGCGAGCGCGAGACCAGGCTTTGACAATAGACTTGTACTCAGAGTTGGCGTCCTGAACTTTCTTTGCTTGGCTATTCGCACTCACCACTGTCATGGTTAGCTCCGAATCATCTTGTTGAACTCAGCGATCGAACCTTCAAAGATCCGGCTGGTGGTCAAGTTCACGGCCTCGATACCATCGGCAGTGGCTTTGATGTCCCAATTAGAGGGTACACGCTCGGCAGGATGCATCTGAGCAGTTTGTTGAACAGCTGCCTGCGCACTGCGCACAAGATCAATAAGATTCTGTGTGGGTGTATTGTCGGTAGCCGCTGTAGGTGCTTGATGCACCGTTGTAGTGTCTTCCACAACAGGTTTTGGAGCGACCGCTTCTTTAGTGACACTCGGGGTCATAACAGGCGTTTGTTCAGCGGTACCGTCAGGGCGCTTCGGCATTGCAATTTCGATTTTCGTATCCATTTGATTATTTCCAAAGTGTTGAAGGGGCGCATTGGCCCCATCGATTAACTAGCGGTTAAGGCTGCCATTTCGACAGTCGTTAGCTTGGTGGAGTAGTAGTCCACCGATTGGATCCACGAAGTAGAGTCCGTAGGAGGCGCTCCCAATTGCAGACGGTTAACCGTAGGGAAGCCAGTAGGAACAACAGCAGTACTGAGCACACCGCGATGAGCAGTTTGCAAATAACCCGCAGAGTAACTCATGACACGCGTGGCGGGCTTACCGTCAGCGATAACAGGCGTACTAATAGAGTTATCTCCAGTAGCCACGTTAGCAACAGCTGCTGCCGAACCGGAACGTCCGTGGAAGGCTGGATCGGGGCTGGTTAGCGCGTAAATACCGAAGTTATTCTGCAGAGAAGCCGTTGTAGGCCCATCGGCAAAAGCAACAAGACGCGGCCAAGAGTTGCGTGCGCCTCCCTTAGACACTTGAGTCTCGCCCTTTACAACTACTGAACCTTCAGCAGGGTTAAACCAACCACTAAACCCAGTGACGACCTCCAGCGCATCGATACTACGCTGTCCAGGTGCACCGTTTGCAGCATTGGCAGTAACTCCAGTAGGGATGGGATTAGATGCTTGACGGCCTTTCTCAAGTTGCGCGACAGCGACCTCGATAGTGAAGTCAATATACTCGTTTGCAACAGGCGTGAACCGCAATTGTAGACGACCCTGGTTAACAGTAGCATTGGTCACTTGTTTACCGATGAACCAACGTTGTGCAGATATAGGTTTGTCGTCAATGGTCGCGATACTGTTGGCAGCGGCGTCCACGTAGGTGCCTGTGTTGTACATGATGTACTCAATGTTGGCAATACTGACGTTCTTCAAGGAGCCACCCGCCAACCTTGCAAACACAGAGCCCACCCAGTCTTCGTTAGTCACCACAACGTTCTGAGTGATCTGTTCAAAGGACAAGTTAATGCTGCCAGAGGCCGCTCTGCCAAAGAAGCGAATGGGGATAACCCGCATATTCTTCGACACTTTGGTCAAGCCGATCGCTGACGAGACACCTGCAGGGAGATCACGGTTCCAGTTAGTAGGAAGAGTACCAGGCACGCCAGGGGAGCCGCCAAAACCCATACCATTACGTATGATGTTGACGCGAGCGGGATCTCGAACGATGCCACGAACACGCCCGTTAGTCGGGTCGTAGTCGAGACGCGGAAGGACACGCTGAGTGCCGTAAGTGGGAATGTACTTAGGTGGTCGCTCCCAGATACCAGGCACAATCATCGGTTCGTACACGCGAATCGTGTCGTTAATGACAGTGCCTACAGCCAAACCAGGAATCATTAAGCGCGGGATAAGACGTCCTGCAGTTGCGTCAGTAATGTTAATGGCCTGAGACATCTGATAGGGCTTATCAGCAACTGCGGCTCCAAATGTGGGTGATAGTGTAAAGGCTGCTGTTAGATCATGGCTGGTTACAGAACTACCTCCAGCAGTAGTGGCGCGAAGGTTGCAGCCCCAAGAAACTGGGTTCGGGCTCTTGCTCAGAATACGCCGAGCTTTCAAGAAGAAGGTGTACGATTGCCCGTTAGCGGTCACGATTGCTGTGGGAACCGTTGCAAACGCGCCAAAAGCAATCTGGCTATATGCCGCAGTGACAGTCACAGTACCACTGAGATTCCATTCAGTATACCGCATGCCGTTCTCAACGCCAATTTCGTTCAGCGTGAATTTAAGGCCTGCGTTACCTGGCGTCGTATTCCAGTCGAGCCAATGGTTGCCCAAAGGAGGCGACGATTGTCCAACAAGAGCTTCACCACCGAAGAACTCACTATTCGGGATCACGTTTACGGGAGACGCTATGAGATTACCCTCTCTGTCGAACTGTGTGGTTACAGCGGTATAGGGCAGAGTAAACGAAACGTCGTCACCAAAAGCACCTGTATTGAGCACTTGCGAAACAAGGTCAATAGAGTAAGCCTTAGGTTGTGTAACAACCGGCAATGGCTCACGAAGCATCGGCAGCGTCTTTTGGCTGAAGTTGGCCAAATTGGGTAGAACAAGCTCCATCTGACTCTCAGGTACACCCCACCACTTCAACATCGTGGCTACGTACTGATCCGCGCTTGTGGTCGGGATAAGACGACCTTGATCTGCGTCATTCACAGAATTGGTAGCAAAGTCAGGCGGTGTTCCGAAGAGCTGACCGCCGAGAACAGAGCCTCCCATCACAAGTGCATGTCCACCCCAACCGTGGTCAGACCCATCGTTGTTTTGCTTAAGGGCACGACCGAAATCAGATTGAGTATAGAGAGCGACGTTCTCCTGCAGGCCGAGTTGACCAAGCGCAGCCCAAAAAGCGCCCAAGGCTGCATCGAGAGCTGCCAAACGAGGACCATAGTTAGCAGCCAGACCATCATGATCATCCCATCCTGAGATTGATACGAAGAAAGTATCCCTTCTATGGCCCATATTGGAGCGGCTCAACAGAACACGAGCAACCATTGCAAGTTGACCTCCAAGGTTACCGTAAGCAGTACTCAAACCTGTAAAGGTAGTAGTAACCGGAGCAGGTAAGGCTTGGAGGTTAGTTGTGATAGCTGCTTGTTTCTTTACCGAAGAACCAACCGCACCTGCAAATAAGGCCTGGCGCTCGTTGTCCCAAACTTGACGCGTTCTGGCAGGTGTGAGGTAAGTACCGGGAGCGTTGGTTGCGCTAGCGGTTGCGGATGTAGGTCCGCTGGTATTCAAGTCATTAGAGCGGCTCTCGTAGCCTTGCATCTGAAGTGGACGACCAGCGATCGAGAATTGGCCACCGATATCATCAACAGCGCTGAAGTTGAAGAACTCGCCAACCAAATCATCAGCACGCCCCATATAACCGTTGACAGGATTCTTTGCCAGGATCGGAAGGGCTTGCCAGAGAGCTTGTTGGCTGTTGTGAGCGTAGAGCTGAGTAGGCAATGTGACAGTATTAGCCTTATACTGCGCACGCGTTGTCGGTTGAGCCAACAAACCAACATTCATCAAGACGCCAAGCTTACCGGCATCGAAGATGGATTTCACATTGGTCATGCTGGGGTGCACGCCCCACTCTGCCGTTAATGGGAGCTCAGTACCTGCAGTAATTGCCAGAGTACCACGTTGTAAATCGTAATGAATACGATTAGCCGAGCCATCACGCGGGATGATCATGTTATGGGAGTCATTGCCACCAAACAAGAAAACGCACACAAGGGCTCTGTAATCGTTACCTGTCCTGCCTGTCTCTGCTTCCACAGCAGCTACAGCCTCAGGGCTTCTGTAACTTATTGGTTTAGCCATAAAAATCCTTACAGTTGTACGAAGTAGTCCGGCGAGTTAGAGGTGATCAACAGGCAACCTGTTGCACGAGCCTCTTGAAGCGCTGTCGTACCGCTACCGATAGCCACTGCATTCGCAACAAGATCTGCTCTAAGGCCTGCCGACATTTTACCGCCGCACATTAAGAGATTGACACGCTGCACAAGCTCGTCAGGAGTACCTGTGAGAGGCAGCATAGAATAGTCACTCTTCATGACGTTGGCACCAGCGGTATCACTAGGTTTACCCGCATTAATCAGCACCAAAAGGCGGTTCATGCAACGCAGTAACAAGACCTCAGACCACATCTGCATTTCAGGGGCAAGTCCGTTAGAGACCTCCAGTTCAGGCGGCACATACAATGGATCGTAGGCGCTGAAAATACTAGGTTGTGTACGGAAAGCGGTTGGGCCGAAATCCCCTACGTACGTGCCAGAGAAACCATCCGATGCGATAGCCACAAAGCCAGTGCTACCAATACGCCCGAACGAACGGATGTGATTGGCGAACACGTCAAATCCATCACGAACTCGACCAAAGCCCTTGTTATAGCGTCCGTCGCTACTGGCCTCAGGGTCTGTCAGGATAGCCATCCAAACAGCCTTCATGTCACCCCTGACACCCTTACCATTATCTGCGAATGCGTGAGCCACACGTGAGATGTAGCCAGGAGAAGGGTTACTGGTAACCATGCTCTGAATCATGCGAATAGCAAAGAAAGGCGCTGTGTTAGGGTGATTAAACAGAGCGTCATGCAACATCGTCAAACAAGCTTCTGGCTCAGTGTTCTCAGGTACATCGAGCAGACCACCTAAAGCACGCTTAGGACCGTATTCATACTCAGGCAGATAGTGCTTAAGTCTGACTTCAGGGTCAGCCATCATGTCGTCGTAGTCACCAGTACCGATCGCACCATTGAAACGAGTATCTCCGGAAGCAGTCTTCAGATCATAGCGTTCGTACGGAGGAGCGAAATTCCACCGCGTCATCCCGGTCAAGCAGCGAGCAACTTGTCGTATGTCGTCGTTAGAATACGTGGGAATGGGATTACCTGCAGCGTCCAGCTTCAAAGAACCGTCCATGTTCAACTGAACAAGACCAATACTGAAAAGCTGCATGATCTCACGAGCGTAGTTCTCGTCAGGCTGTCGCTCCCCAGAGGCCTTTTTGTTCGCGTAGTACGTCAACATCAGGCTCATGTGTGGCGAATAGGTGATGCTTTCAATAAGATCACGCCAGTTACCGAACACATGGTTGTTGATGCGGTCAAGCCAAGACATCCAAGCAGCCCAACGACCCGGATCTTGGAAAGTACCAGCGATCGTAATGACGAAAAGCTTGTTAAGAACATGCAGGCACTTCATGCGAAGGGCCGGTTCTTGCATATAACCAGTAAGCCAGGCGCGCTCGGTCTCAATGCTTTTGTCAAACACCGCAGTATCCGTCAAGGCTTGATCCACCCAGCAGCGTGAGGCGAACGTCTTGGATAAGGGCTTAGCCATCTCTGCAAGCATCCAAGCACGCTTAGAGCCTAACGTTGTCAAAGCCGAAATCTCTGCGTAGGTAGGGCCGAGAGTGGCTTTTTGTAGGAAACCTGCAGACTGCTCATCGGTGGTAACCCGATCAAAAACAGAAGGATCTGCAACGCTGTACTTCCTGATAATCTCAGGGTCGCTCTCAGGGCCACCTGTTTCGGTAAGACCACGAAGATCAATCTCACTACCATCTGCATTACGAAAGCCTGCAAACTTTCCATCGGCTGCGTAGACAACCTCAACACCACCAGCACCGGTCTTGTTGAAAAGGTTCTTGAAGTCTTCTGCAGAACCGACGAAACGCTCTTTAGTAACACTATTGTATGCGGTAATTGTCAAGCCGCTGTTATTCTCAACAGTCCAGTTTGACGGCGCGGCTCGCATTTCGAGTTCTTTTGCTGTATACATGTATATTCCTAAGGTTTAAAGCCGTGCTTGACAGCCCACTCGAATATTGTTAAACCTAAGAACGTAAAAACCATAAAGACGAGGCCTATCAGACTCTTTTCGATTATTGCAGTCTGGAAGGCTTCCCTACGAGCTTCACGCTTAAGTGCTAATTTCACGAATTGAGACTCCTCAGGTGTCAGAATATGACCTCTAATAGCCTCTTGTACAGCATCTCTGACAACCGTTCTTATGTGACTGTCGAGTACTGTGAATTCCTTTGCTGAAAGAATTTGTGCTTCATTTTCAGAATCTGCCATTTACATTTCTGCCTACCACTTTAGTACCTTGCTCAACAGGGAAGTGCCACTCGGTACCATATCTAATACCGTCTGAGAAATGTTCTACACCCTCGGACTTATCGATCACGGCGACATCTAAATTAGTGTCTGCCCATTTGGTACGCTCCATGGATCTCACTACGCCAGGTACTCTTGTTTTAGAGAAGAACATCTGCACACCACCTACAGCAGACTTCAAGCGCCGATTAACCGCCTGTACACTATCAACAATAGGCGGTGCTTTAGGTCTGGCAAGGCATTGGATACCGTAGGACTCTAAGATGGAGAAGTCAGTACGACCAACAGGTGCTGATGTCTTACGTGCTCTTCCAGAAGGATCGGGGTATGCAAATATTCGATGCCCCTTGTATGTCTCCTTAAGGACTTGAGCCAAAGTTTCTGTATCGGGATGCCCTTTGAATTCATCCAAAAAGTGCATCTGATGACCTCTCAAAGCGAAGGCCGAAGTACACTGTAATCCGACGTTAAAGTCAATATTCAAGTGCACATCTTCGCCGAGCTGGTCTCCGTAGGGTGGTAGAAAATAAGGCAAGTCGTCTCGTAGATGCACAGATCTATCGAAACAGTAGAAAACGCTATTACCAGAGTCTTTGAAGGAGGCCAGATACTCCGACGCAAACTCAATGGGATCCATAATGGCTCTATTACGCTCGATTTCCTCAGGGTCCAGCAAGGGACTCGTAGTGTGATCGAACATGTAAGACTTCCATTCCTTATCCGTTTCTTGGTAGTTGAAAAGGTCGTAAAAGAAGTTGTAGCCCTTAGGAGTGCTTATGAAAAGTGCACTTCCAGGGCGTCTTGCACCGTAACGTTTGGCGTGTCGCTTGGACCATCGAGTGACGATACACGGTTTGATAACCGAGTTCCAAGCGTCTTTAGGCTTGATACCCTTCTTGCATGAGGACACCTCATCCCAGATAACTAGGTATGCACCTTTACCACGCATACGTTCAACGGCTTCGTATGACAGCAGTCTAAGCTCCACATTGTTACGAAACCAAAATCTGCCTAAATCGCGCGATGATTTAAGAGCTTCGGCTTCAAGACCCATGTCATAGGCTAACAACGGGTAGTAAATGTCTGTTACTTGATCATATGTTGGGGCTATGATCCACACAATTTTGTTAGGAACCCAAAAAGGCAGATCGAGTAACTCGTATACAGCTGTAGAGCCGATAGTCGCGGCTAGATACGACTTACCCCATCCACGAGAGCAATCCACGACAGGGTAGCGGCATGTTTGATTAACGATTAAATCTTCGTATACCTGGGATTGACCCCAGTGCAAAGACACTTCATTGTCCATTTTCTATGTACCCAAATCCAGATTCTTCAAAGTCATCCGGGTCGTCTTCAGTAGGGCCGCCTGCAGTGTACACATCACCCTGTTTATGTAACTTAACCACAAGACCTCCGGACTTCTGTTTGTGAGCATTCGGATCCTCGTTTTCAGGGACACGACCATACCCATACCTCAAGAGCTCCTTAGCTATACCTTGAAGTTGTTCTTCCATTTTCATAAGAACCTCATAACTAAAGGTTCTCGGCTTACCATTACCTAGCAGTTCGATCCTAGTGCCAGCACGAATCTGTTTGTAGTGAGTAATCTCTTCTTCCAGTCTAGTGTATTGACCGACGAGCTTCTCAATGGGGTCAAAACGTAGTTGTTTTAACCGGGACACAGATCTCTGAGCACCACGAACGTATGTAGAAACACCACGTTCTCCACGACCACTAGGCTGTTTATCGTCCACGATGTAGTCTAAATCCACGTTCATCACCTCAACAAAATCATCGGCTTAGCGCCACCTCGAAAGTCATTCTCGGAATATATCTCGAAAGCACATTACTCAAATTGCAATCTCAACGCTTACGTAAGTTCATTATCTATGTATTTAGAACTAATAACAACTATTATAGAGAGTTATTGATCTTTATAACAAAACAACAATAATAAACAAAAGTATTTTATCGACATTGAACATGACATCAACAATGTACATTCTTTAATATAATGTCGTCGATATGACGTATATCGTTAATTTAACGGGTTCGACAACCTCAACTCACTTAGTTGTGGATGCCTTTTGGAGGGCCTCACCAACAGCACCTATAAGCTCTTCTGAAATGGCTTGCATAAGGTAAGCCTCAAACTCAAGAGAGGGTTTAGATTCTCCAATAAAGCGCATTAGGTCTTGCTTGATATGAGTCGCTTCATGAACCATCAGGCCACAGATACCTATAGGGTTATCTTTAAGTCTGGCTATGTTGTCGGGGTCATAAGCGTTGAAGCACACTACTGAACAGCCCTTACCTCTGTTAGACACAAAGTGGTGTGTTCTAGCATGAGCTCCGTCCAGCCATACACCAACGTCTTGAATACCCATCTTCTTTAGTGTCTTCATGAACTCCTTTTCTGTACATACTAGCCCATAATAGTAGTTGAAAGAAAGCCGGTTGTTTAGCCATTTGATCATAGAAAAAAAAAAATAAATTGAGGGCACCTCCACAGAAACCCTGTTAAGGGCTCCCATGGAGGTGTGTTTGTCAAACTTCAGCTGTAGCAGCATCCGTGATGATGGTCGGACTAAGCGTCTCGACTTGTTCCAATTGGTAGGATTGAGAACTGACGCAGAAAGAGAGCAAATATTTCTTATAGCTGATTTCAACTACTGCAGGAAAACTAGCGGTGACGTACGCACCAACAAAGTTTTGGAATGCGGTATTGGCCTCTCGCATTTGAGCACGTGCTTGCTCATGTTCAGCCGAAATCCGTTCAAGATTATCTTTTGCTTGATTAAGCCTGTAGATCACATCAAATAAAGAAGTCATTTGTACTCACAAAGTGTGTTACCCTTACCACGTGCTTTTACAGCATCAGCGTTAAGGTCTCGCCAGAAGGCTAATCGAGCCTCAAATTTGTCTTCAGATACGCTATCGTACTCTTCCCACTCAGTCCAATAGGTGGCTGTGCTAAAATGACAGCCGTTATAACAACGTCTTTGAGGGTCGTTGTTATACTCTATGAACTTGCGCCTGTATATTACTCTGTTCTTTGTCCTAGCGGCATCGGCAAAGTCTTCATAAGCCTGATCAGAATTACCGCTCATTCCCATACTCCAACATGACTAAAACTACCATCGGCCTCGAATACAAACTCAGCTAACGAGCTGGCATAGCCCTTTACCTTTGCCTGAGGTTTCTCAAAAGTTAGATGTGTAGCCTTACTTTCACTGATAGTTGTCTCTGGCTCTAATCCAAAGTCTTTACATAACGCTTGAAACTTCTCTAGATCAGTCATTTGACGAAGGCCTGTATATAACGAACAACACCGTGTTCATTGGTAGATATGTTGAGAGTGCCATGCAGACGCCACCCCATTCGCATCTTGAAGTTACATTGCTCTTCAAAGATAGGCCTGTCAATACCTTCAACAATGCAGAAGTAATTGGCCTCAGACATGATTGTATAACTTTATGTCGATACCTAGAGCGTTGCATTGTTCTAGGAAATCCAAGTTTTGAGAAGTACCTCTGACAATATCAGCAAACTTGCCGATACAGATTGAAGGAGACCCTCCTAGCTGATATCGAGGGTGAGTTTCTTGTGACCAGAGATTGTAACCTACTACTGGCATGACGCCTGGGTAGATCGTAAACTCTACGAACATATTTCAAACTCTTCTTTTCGAAATACGTGCCAGCCAAAGCCTAGCGCGTCCCTAGGAGGTTCGTCGGGGAGTTGTTGTGTTGGAAAGCGTGAATGAGGCTCGTACTCAAGTACACTTTGAAATGGATGTCCCGATCTAGTAAGCTTGCGATCATCAAACTGAGCCAGCACGTGCGATTCTTCCGGAGGAAACCGCAGCAAGGCGCTCTTCCCGACTAAGTGGGAGACCGTTCCCACGTAAATTCCTTGAGTCAAAAAGAATCTCCTCAATTTTAAGACGAACGACTTCTACCTGCAGGTCTTGTAGTCGACCAAAGCACTTGTACATGTCCTCAGCAATCTGTTTATAATCGTCGTCATGCTTTGTTAAGTAGAAGAACACCTCCTTGCCAAGAAGAGGATCTCCATCAATAGCAGATGTTTTCCACCCAAACAGCTCAGCAATTTGCTTCCCAACGTCTGCGTGTCTATTATGTAACGTGATATGGCACTCAAAGCTCATTTGGACCACTCCTTACCATCATATGGACAAAGCTTTTGAGACGGGCAGCAATCACAGTATTCAGGCCTTACGCTAAATTGCTGGCCTCCCAAGATGCAGCCCCAAGGACTTGGAGGCTCACTACTCCAGTGAGGCTTTACAGGAATGTGGTTAGCAGCCAGCGTACAAAATGCTTGAAGTTCGTCACGCTCTTTACCTACACGTACGGCTTTCTCGGACTTGAGTTTAAGATATTCAGTTTCAGTTAGTAAGTATTGCATGGTTATCCAAAGTTGGTTAAGGGTTCTCACCTTACGCAGCTCTTACAAATACTACAGAGCCTCTGTTTACGCTGATGTCAATTCTACTGTGTCAGCTCGCAGTTGAAAGATGGCGGTCACCACTCGCCCAGGTAATTGACCAACCTGCATGAACCTCTAGGTGAGAGTATCTGTGACTACGGCGTTTTTGAAGATCTGGGCTTCCTGCTCAGCGCGTTTCGCATCGAACAAGTTAAGACCTTCAGCTACAAGCGCGGAATATTCAGGCGACACAAACTTAGCCTTTTCAGTGAGCAATTCTGAAGCGCTGGTGATGTCTGCAATAGCGTCGAATTGCTGCGCCGCGTACATAGACTTGACTAAAGCAACCACAACACGATAATGCATTTTCGCTGTGTCGCTCAGATCCTCGTACGATACTGCATCGGGAGTGAGTTTCAAAACTATCCAGCCAACATGCTGATAACGATTATGGATCTGCTCAAAAGACTTGAAGTTCAAAGCAATCTCGTAGACAACGTCTGAGAGCTTTGCTTTAGTCCCTAAAGGAAGATCCTGCCATTGCTTGAAGGCAGTAGCGCCTAAGGCTCTCAACACTTCATGGCACGTGAAAGCAATTTGTTCAAAAGAATCCATTTATCTCCTTACTGTAGCGATAATTACTAGGACTACGATAGCCGCTAACAAACCGAAGAAGAAAGCCCTGAGCTCGTCAGGTGTAAAGCACGTCACCCGAAGTCCCTCCTGTGTACCAAAAGACCAATCCAGTAATAACCGTCGTCCATAGGGCCAACGCAGCCGCTGTCATCGATTGAAGGATCCCACATGTAGTGTTTCCCTCGCATAACAACAGAATGGCCACCGTTACGAGAGTTACAGCCGACCAAGACGTAAAGGTCCTGGAAGAAGCTCTCCAAGTAACCTTTGAATGCCTCAACAGAAGGGCTCTCGATTGGAAATTCAACAAAGTGCAGACCGTGGCCCTCACTGACAAGCCAGCTATTGAGATGTTCGTGAGCGAGTTGAGCTGAGCGCTCTTGACTCCAAACAGCCTCAAAGAAGTGAGGGACGCTATCTCTGTCTAGATTCAAGACACATGCTACAGATGTCCTGAAACAGTCTCCAATGTTGCCCTTCTCAATGTTGTGGCGATACTTCTGCTTTTGCTCACGCATTTAGGGGTTGATCCTATAGGGGATGTCGCGACCGTAAGTCTTTGCGATAGCGAGCTCCCAGGGAAGAATACAGTTTGCTCCATGACTCAAGAACAGAGTCTCAAGCAGTTCCAATGCAGATTTGGCATGAGCCTCTTCTGTGAAGTAACCCGTATCCCGCGACCCTGGTTCAAAGCCGCAAGTGGTTCCAAGGTAGTAACCAGCAGGAGTTTTGAGAACCTTAAGCTCTGAATACTCATCAGCCTCATCCGGGGATATGATCCCCAGACCCATGAGATTGATAACTTGAAGTGACTTCATTACTTGAGCCCAAGCATGGTTTGTGAATTACCGAGATTGTGGGTAGGCAATGCACCATTCCACTTCTCAATCCACTTGAGTTGAACGTATTCGGCACCGCCTTGGCTTTTGACAGCCTCAGCAATCACACGAGTTGCAGCCGCCTCAGCGTTAGCAGCAGCGACACGAGACTCGCCTTCAGTCTTGATCCGATCCAGCTCGTGACGGGCCTTAAGAGCACGTTGTTCGGCAACTACCTTTTCGTCAACCGATGCTGCGAAGGATGGTGCAAAACGGAAATTAACCACATTCACATCAAGAATTGAGATGTTGTGATCTTTCACCTTAGCCCGGAGGCTCTTGACCACGCTGTCGCGAACGCTAGTTCGCTTGGTGATAAGCTCTTCGGCACTGTGGTTAGCCGCAACAGCCTTAAAAACTTCTTCTACAGCAGGGTTCAGAATTCGCCAGGCCAGCGTGTCCACGTCTCGATAGTTACGGAAGACTTCAATTGCTGCAGTCTCTTCCACTTTGTAGACGATTGCAAGCTTAACATTGACGCTTTGGAGGTCCTTGGTGCCGGCGTCAACATTCTGTGCGTCATATGTACGGGGCTGCACAATCAACGCGTTCGCCTTCTCAATAAATGGAAACTTGAGATGAGGGCCCTCTTGATAAACACGCTCGGAGACACTACCGAGGCGAGTCAGCAGTGTGACAGTACCAGGCTGCGTTACAAAGAAACTGCTGAATAACGCCACAACGGCGAAGATAGAAAGAACTGCGATGGAGAACCACTTGATGTAAGTGCGCATATTTAGACTCGCTTGAGAAGATTGAGAATGAGTTGACTGGGATTTTTCATCTCAGTGTTGAAGTGGGTACGTCGCTCAAATCTATTGATACGACGGCCCTCAGGGTTTTGACGAACATACTTACTGCTGTTATGACGACGCCATGCTTTCATTTGTGAACTTTCTCAAAGTTTTGTAGACCGTGGGGTGAACCACGATAGTGTGATCTTCAATCACGTAAGACTGCCCCGGCTTGAGGTTGTTGTGGTAGCCCAGGAAGCTCTTCGACCACGTGTTTATTTCATCACGAAAGCCAGGAGGCCAGGGTACGCCAGGTATCAACTCCTCAGGGAGTGTGTATTTTGGTGAGTCTTCCGACACAACAACTCGATACCCAGACCACATCATCCGTGAAGACTCTCAGAGAAGTTTTGAGTAACAACGTGCCCTTCAGGTGTGTCACCTCCGAATGCTTCCAAAGCGTTCATCAGTACAGCTTTTGGGTTGTCATCAATCCACACATTTACCTCGATGCCTAGCTGCTTAGTATACGTCATCTTAGCCTTGCGGCCAGTAGCGATAATTTCAGCAGATATGCCCTGAGCAAATCCCTGCATAACTTGATCGATCTCGCTGGGATACCGCATCGTGACAATGTAGATCTTATAGATCTTCGCCAGCATAACTGCTGCTGTGAACCACTGACCCACACTCGCAGTGACAGTCCCGTCCCAATCAAGAGCCAATACAGGCTTCGGGGTTTCATCCATGATTACGGTATCCATGAAGATACTTCTACCTACGTTAAGTTTTGCTGCTAACACTGTTTGCAGGCCTATGCGTGAACCATTGCCTGCCCGAAAAGACTTCAATTCCGCCGTCGTTGTACTCAAAGAATGCTCCAACACCCTCATGAAAAGGGCCTGTCCAAGAGTTGATCATTTGCCGGTGAGGCGTAGTGTTGCGCTCGCGTTGAGTCAAGCCTTCGAGGTATGAAGGCTCTTTGATGCTGCTTGAAGTTGTCGACATGTTGCGTAATTCCAATTACCTAAGTGATCTTCGATCTTAGAGCCCAGCGCTGCATCAAACTCACGAGCTCTATTGTAGTCTGACGCTGCACGTAACTTTGTCATGTAGTACTTGAGAACACTTGCGTTATCTGTATCAGAGATCTCGTAATAGTGGTCATTGAATTGCAGAGCGAACTTAACACGCATAGCGTCGTGTTCGATTGCGAACTTGTAAGATGGCGAGCCAGCTTTAACAGCAAACCTGGCGGTCTGAAATTCGTTCAAACCAGGTATACAGAAGAGAGCTCTATAGAGCGCCACTTGAGAAACTGCTTTAAGCATGTAGGCCTCAAGCTTGCTGTCGTCTTTGGGCGGTTGTTTACGCTCGATAAAGTACGTCACAGAGCCCGGCTTGAAAATCTCATCAAACGAATAGAAGATCTCATGATCCCTATAGGCCACTGAGCTGACCATTTCAAGAAAGGGACCTAGCTTCTCAGACGCAGCATACGTATTGCCTTTTATTTGGGACTCCGTTGGAACCCAAGTTGTTCGCTTCTTCCCGTAATGTCGATAGTGATAGTTCAATTGCGCTGCTGAAAGTTTAACCAACAGAGCCGCTGACCATTTCATCATTGTTGCCTCAGGCTTTCGCTTTTGAGTTTAGCCAATAAATCCCGCGTCTGTCTACTAGCCATAAGATCAATGATAGGCGCAATAGACATCTTCTTCGCTTTTGCAATTTGAATTGCTTCTTCGGGGGAGTCACAGAAGATTCTACAAATTTCTTGACGATTGTACTCGTCTCGTACGGAAAAACAAATACGGTTCACTGACGTAGTGTGTACATCAGGAAACTTGCGAAGACCTAGAGAATGATTCGTTGCCATAAATCCCAGTAGTTGTTGATGGCTTTACCTTTAGACCTGGCATACTTTACGCAATGCGCAGTTCCGCTAACAATTTTGTAGTTGTAGAAAGCAAAGATGGCCGACGTATTGTCAACCATCCAAACATTTCTGGACAACATTAGTTCTTTTGCGTAACTTATTTCATTTGAAGTATAAACCACCTCAGAGTTAGACAGGACCCACTCGTACTCTTTCTTTTGAGCATCACTCCACAATTCATGCTGCTTCGCGAAAGGTATAGCAGCTCGGTGTGGGATCCCCATCTCGATGGCTTCTCTAGCAACAGCAATGTCCCACCCTAGCGCAACACCTGTTGTAACTGACGACGGCGCCTCTACCAACAAAGCGGCTGCCGCCACCCTTCGCAGCGCTGATTCAACCTTCGGAGTACCGTTCAAAGATTTGAGACGGTGACCCGTTGTACACTTTGAAACTCTCCTGGATGCATTGAGCGATGCTTGTAGCTCTGATTTCACCGACCACATCGATTATTTCTTTCCTGTCGGCAAGGCCGTCTAAGAATTCTGTTTCGGACAACAGACCTGGATCATCTGTGCGCTTGGCAAGATTACGACGTACATAATGCGTTGTTGCGTGGTACACTTTAAAGCCTTCTCGCTTTGAAAAACAAGGTTCGCCTATGAATGCTCCACACAGACTGCACGCTGCGCGGATCACTGATCTATCTGTTCGAAGGTATCTTCCCCGAAGTGATGGATCCTTAACAAAGATAAAACTAGGGTAACGAGACTCGAAAGCAACTAGTGCAATTGAGTTCATAAATGAAACTTACCTCGCCAATGTGGTGGTGTGTCTACAATACCTCGTCGACTATGACGCCCAAGCCTTCTCAAAAGGTCAACGACTGACAAGAAATCAGTAGCGTCCATCCGGTACGTTGTTACGTAATCGGTACCCTTTGCATGCCCAACAACCAAGACGAGGTTATCTCCATTGGGACTTAAATCAACATGGTGGGAGAAATGTTCCCGGAGGAATATCTCTGTAGCCTCAGCCCTATGCTTTAAACGCTGGAGGTCGTCGGAGACTAAACGGAAGCTCGTAGATGAACTCAAAAGAGTCTCTGCAAGCCTCGTCATAACTTGTTGAATCGTTGAGGACCACCAACAAGCGAAACGCTTTTTCATACTTGGCTTTGAGTCGGTCATAAGTTGCAGGTTCCGTTGTTTGGTAGTCTACCATGCGACGCATGTTTTCGCGCACATCCTCTTCTTTGACAAAACACGCAATCTTGTCAGATACCACTTGTTCAATGTATCGAGGATAGCTATAGCCGTCATGGTGCGTCAAGTGCCACAAGACATTTATTAACCGTACCGGAAAGCCCATGTCAAGCAGCGCCTTGAAGGATATTGCTTCTGGGAAATCTTCTACAAGATCGTGCATGCACCCTGCTGATAGGATGATGGGGTCTGAAGTCTTCAAGCTGAGGTTGGACATCACGCGCATAGAGTGCATGATCCAAGGTTTCCCCAACTTATCAGCCTTTCCTCGTGCTATTGCAGCTGTGACAGAGATAGCTGTTTCAAGAAGGTCTTTCATATTTGCCTTTAGGGTCTGGGTGTAGGAAGATGGTGGCGTTGTTGGTTCTCGCTCGGATCACGTCTGTACTTGTTTGCTGGAGATTATGACACAGTCAGTGGGAGCCACTTTGTAGAGTCTCATAAGTGCTACAGCGTCTATGTAGTGAAGCTGTCCGTCTGTTTCACTTCTAACATAACCTGGGCAGATAGCATATTTAGGCATCATGATGGTTGGTCCGACCAAGAGGATTCGAACCTCTGACCTGCGGATTAGAAGTCCGCTGCTCTATCCAGCTGAGCTATGGTCGGTTGTGTTAGGGTTTTAAACCTTCTTTAAGCATTTTTTCAGCTTCAAGCACTGCTTCGGCGTGAACGTAAATCCGCATAGTCTCGTCTTTGTTGACAGCAACGAGAAGCTCCAGAACACCTGCCCCATATTCTGTCTTAGCCGGCGATGGCATCCATTTAAAAGAGGTTTGTTGGGCCAACAGATAGTTGCACAAAATCTCTTTCAAAAGTTGCGGCGTGCACGGCTGGTTCCACTCAAAACCTCTCGGTAGCAATCTACAAATTTCTGGCAGATTCATGGCAAACTCACAGTGATTACCGTCGGATCAGTCTTATGTGCGGAAACTTTATAACCGTTACCAATAGCCCACTGCTGAACGATGTCGAGCACCTCGGGTAATTGAACAACGGTTACGTCAGCAAAGTCACCCTTCTCAACCTGGTCAAGAAAGACTGTGGTGATTCGTGCAGCTTCCTTAGCAAAAGCTTGCTGAACACGAAGATTAGATAGTGCGCGGACGAGGGACATTATCGCTCCAATAGTTTAGAACATTGTTGATGTTTTCACGAGCCATCCAAAGTATAGGCTCATTGTACAGCTTACGCGTATACGCTTCTATTACCGCTAGGCGTGCCATTTCCCAAGCAACTTTGCTTTCATCACTTAGTGGACGTAAACTACGCAACCAAACATAAGAGCCAGAAGTGACTACGGGTTTGGTATCGCGAAGCTTCTTGGCGCCACCAACCGCAAAACGCAAGTAGTCTAAATTGACCATATTTTCAAAGATCAGCGAAGAGTCAGGTCGCTTTACAAGGCTCGCTCCGAGTAACACGTAGTAATAGTTTGGTGAGTTCTGTAAACGAGTTACAAGTTGTCCAACGCGTGTGTGGTTGAGGTCTAGCTCACCCCTTCGAAATAGCGGTTTCATTTATCGGGCTCAGTTCAAATAAAGAGTAGACGATCTGGCCAACAAAAAGCTTGCCTGGTATTCGACGTTCTATTGCGAAGTTAGCAGCCTCGTCAGGAGTGTCGAAAGGTGTGAAGTTGGTTACATTCTCAACAGTGTCCGGCTTACGCCAGTACAGACTGCCTTGTATGTAGTGCAGTCCTTCACCGTCGCTGTTTTGTATAAAGAAGGTCGATAATGATTTCATATATCGTCTGGGTACATGCCACCAGGGACAGGGTCGTTCTCGTCAGGCAGATGGTTTAATGAAACCATCGGTTCGGTCCATATACTTGAAAACTGAGTCGCTCCCGGATACTCTTTTTGAGCTTCCTCGACCGTGCTGAATGTACCTTTGTACGTCTTTTTAGGCTGTCCTTCCAGGACACCGGACGTGTACTCGGACCACTCAAGTACATCAACTGTTTCATCGGAATTTCGTCGCAGAGTGTGGTACATAAAGTGTTGTTGATTGGAGCAAGCTGCCGTACTTTTGTCTTACAGCTAGCTCACAAGTGAAAAGGTCAATTACTCCTACTCGAATGTTATTGATCAGTAGTATCGTGTGAAAGTGAATGGCTAATCTCCCAAAACACTGTTAATCTAAACCACTCATCATAGGCTGCCTTAGGCGACCTGCCAAACGCCACAACACCGTTTTGATAGGATAGGCAACGCCAACTCTTGATTGTGCGAACAAACCTGATCTTTGGTTTAAACATATTTGGTGCCGTCTGTCGGATTCGAACCGACGACCTCTCGCTTACAAGGCGATTGCTCTACCGCTGGAGCTAAGACGGCTTTCTCAAATGAGGCGGGATGAAAGAAGATGGAAAGGGAGTATCATATTCATAAGACACGGGGTTGTCGATTGGTGGTACAATAGATAAAGAGACTCCGAGCTCTGCAAGCATACTGGATAGCTTTTCAAAATCCAGAAAAGCAACCACAGTCGTCTTTGTCTCACCATTTTCTCTAATGCGATTGAAGATTCTTTCCGCAGCTACTGGGTGGCAGCTGAAGTCCATTAGTACGCTTTGAAAATCTTCTAGACTGGTCGGTAGACCTCTGAAAGATAGCCCTACACCTGCGTCTTCTCGGTATGGCCACTTTTCAGTGTACAACTTTCCAAAGTTGGGCTGACTCATTCTCTGATAACTGCTTGAGAAATCGGCTCATGCATGATACGCTCATACAAGCCTTCCATACCGTGTTTCTTCAAACCCTCGGCTAGCGTTTTTAGCTTTAACATGTGGATTTGTTCAGTCGAGAGCACGTGGTAAGCCACGCTGCAAACTCGCTCAACCGTCCAGCCCTGCTCAAAGCCTTGGTCATTACGAGTTATGAAGATCGTGGGCTCGACGTATCTTGCAGGGCTTCTGCCAATACGCACTACGGAGAAATGATCTAAAGCGGCTAGAAATTCATTGCTTAGTTTCATTAACCAACTCCAATACAAGACCTACGACAGACCGCTCTATTTTAGCAGCCACCGAAAGATCGATATCTTTGACATGACTAGTGATTACGAATGCGCGTTCGATTGCTAGCCTGTAGTGTGGGTATGAAAGCCGTTTTAATTCTTGATAAGCGTCAGATGTCGACACGTTCGGCGTTCTTTATAAGATGCTGCAAGAGGTAGTAGCTGGCCTGGTAATCAGCAGCGCTTATTCCAAATTCTTCTTTGAACTGTTCTCTATCAATGTGCTCAAAGATATACTGTGGCAAGCCCGCGCGTAGCACGCGAAAAGTCGTTTCTCCGCGTTTCATTATGAGCCAGTCTTGACGCTTTACCCTAGCCCAACCAAGGCAAATGTCTTTTCTGTTTACATATCGTTTGACGGGCATATCGATGACTTCGTTTTGTTTTGAGCATCGATGTTTGTCAATATCATCTGTTTCCCAGTCAAGCTGCACAAAGCAATTTTTTGCATACCCAGTAACGGCTGTCATGACTTGAGCCCATTTTTAAGAATCCTTTCCTTAGCGTTGGGATACAACTTTTCGTAGTTTGGGTCTGGGTCGCCAAGCATGTACTTTGAACCCGATGTTGTGTGCACGAACACTTCTATTGCATACGCAGGACCTTCTAGCCTGACTAAAACGGCATCGCCTAGCTGTGAAGTGACAGAAGTAATAGGGGAAGTGGTTATGTCAGAGCCATCTTCGAAATTAGGGTGGTTGAATACAAATCCTTTTAGTGAGAAACTTTGCCTTTCAGGGGCTGTGTAGACATCACCGTTTGGAACGATTCCCCAGCATTCGAGCCGTAGACAGTTGTTCGTCGTTTCCAAACTTGGTTTCGGGCCATCCATTGCGTGTCCTTATTTCATCACGTTGTACAAAAGCATCTCGGATATCCAACTTAAGGTTATCAATAAATTCTTGCTGTTGCGGTGATAACCCGTTATACCAGAGTAACTCATTGGTAACAATAGCTGAGTAGTGTCTTTGCATTTAAATGGAGGGCCGAAGCCCTCCTCCGAATTAACGGTTGTTCTTGCCGGGATAAGTGCCGATCGGAACGATCTTGTTGGTGATGGGATCGCGGTAAGTGGTGCGCTTGACACCGTCCTTGGCCAACTGAGCAGCCATGGCGGAATCCTTAGCGCGCTTACGACCCGCAGTACCACCAGCCTTCTTTGCACCCATAATGAAGCTCCTTTGTTAAGTTAAATTAGCTTCATTTTCACCTCCTTTAAGTTGTTTAAGTGACATCTACAGTCTATGACTGCCGCGTAGTCTGCGGTAACAGTGGTAGCTACAACACTGGCCTTCGCTTCCAGATAGGCGCCAGCACAATACGTGGAATGCGGACTCTAGTCGTTCTCTGGAAATTTAGATGTCACTTGTCGATAAACCAGCCAAGACCGATTTGCTTGAGCTTAGGTAGCGGAAGAATCTTCTGCTCAAATACAGCGAGCATCGATTTGTAGATGCTTGCAGGAACCTCGGGCAGCTGTCGCACCTCTTGTGAAACGACAATAGCTGCCGAAGAGCAGTCTGCTTTGAACTCGGTTTCAAAGAGCTGACCCTCGATGTTCTTGAACATCTCAACTTTAGTTGCCATTTGTTTCTCGTTTGTTTAATCGGTCCAACGCCCAGTTTGTGAAGGTGGTAACTCGCTCAGGCGGGTGAAACAACTCAATGAGCTCTGCTAAGTTAAAGACAATACGATTACCAAAGTCGGTCACCACGTCATAAAACTGCTCGCGATCTGTACCTGCTTTCATTCCGGCGATAATTGCATTACCAATTTTTCGGCCGTCCTTCGTATGTAACAGGGAACCTACAACATAGTTAGCCATCTGTAAATCCTAGATCTTTAGCGTGAGGTGACAGAGCGAGTATCAAACTACGAGCGTTATCATAATCAATACTGATGTACTGATCCTGATCAGTTGAACCATGCGCCGGAAACTTGGCGATGTAACCGTTACCTGTGTCGGTCAATTCGCAGGCAACAGAATTCTCTTTTGAGTAACCCTTACCACGCTTCACAATAACTTTCGGTAACTTCACGATAAGTTTTGTGACGCAGCCTCCTGAGTCGATGAACTTAATCAACTGTTTCCTCAAACTGTTCGAGTTGATTTCCTTTGACTTCGCACCAGACTACGTCGGGCGCCTCGACTTTTGCGAACTGATGCCAATAACCGTTGCCGCTAAAGTTATCACCAAGGTAGATCAGCCTTTCCGGCTGTCCGACCCAGTTATACCGACCATGCAATTTCAGTGGTTGTTTTAACAATTTGAACTCTCGATATTTCAGGATTTAAGTGGGCGAACTTAGGACCAAACAGATAGCTTCCGTCTGGGACATGTTCAAATAAGAAGGCTTGTTCGATATCAGGACTTGCATGCGCAATGCCTGTGTTTGTGTAGTATCCTCTTGAGCCGTCTTTGCAGTCAAGTTTCATTACGAAACGAATCATTTGCATAGATGCGCCTCAAAGAAAGTGTCGAACAAATCTTCCAATGAGGCTGATCTGCATTTCACAAGCTGGTTAAGCGAAATGTTTACACAAACTTCAGCCAGCTGTAATAGCCGCACCTCGCTTGATTGTTCCGAGGGGTTGCGCTCGTAGATCTCCGCGCCTGCTGCCCCCAAGTAAAACGCAAACCTTTGGTTGTTGAATGTGCGAGAGATTTTCTTCATTTCCGCATGGCCTTGTAGAGCACATTCCACCGTCTTGCAATGGATAGAAGATAGCTACGCCATCTGTGCACTCGTCCGCTTCTAGTTTGCAATTGCAGCTCATTTGACCTCCGTTTGTCATCTAACATTTGCATACGCTTGGCAGAACCTGCACCATACATCGCAGCATACCACCATGTCTTCCACAGATCGTAGTCATCCTTTGAAGTCATATAACTTTTCGTGAATATAGGCGAGTAGAAGCATCAGGTAACCTGCCGAAAAAATCACGTAGACAGGCACTGATATTGGGAAGAAGTAAGTGTAACAGATAGCACCTATGGTAGTACTGGCTGATACATTAATTACCGTCTTGAATCGCAAAGGAGTTCCTTAAAAAAAGCCCCACTTACACGCGTTAACGTGAGTGGGGCCGAAAAACGCGAGGGTTTTTCAATTACGACTAGGTGACATCCATTCCGGTAATGGCCTAGTCTTTAAGCAGAGGGAGCACCGCCTTCAGCAGCGGGAGCCGCACCCGCTTCAGCAGCCTTAGCAGCCGCCTTGTTGGCACGCCAGGCAGCCAGGGCTTCCGAAGCGGCCGGGTGCACTTCGCGCTTGACCTTGCCAGCTTCAAAAGCTTCCATAACCTTCTCTTGGTTTTCGATAACCCAAGCCGACAGCGACTCGTTGTTATTCGAAAGAGCCATGAGCGAGCGACGAGCAGCTTCAGTCTTCTCTTCGGGCTTCAGACGCTTCACCGACGGCCAACGGAACGAATCCTTGATAGCGGCGATGTTGTCAACTGCGAACGCAGCAGCCTTTTGGTCCTTCATTTGTTCAGCAATGAAGTCCAGAGCCAGACCCATCTTCTTGTGCTCTTGCTTGGTGACACGACGAACAGTGCCAATCTCGAAGGCCATTTCGACGCCTTCTTGGTTCTCCATCAGCCACTTGGTCAGCTCGGCGTTGTTGGCAGTGACAGCCTTCAGAGCTTCTTCAATCTTGGGGCGACGCAGAAAGTCAACAGCCTCCTGCTTGGTATCGAACTGATGTTCTTTACCGTCCGGGCCCTTGACAATGATCTTGGTAACAAAAGAGTCAGCAGAAATAGACATGGAAATCCTTGGTTTAGTGAGATTTGGCCTTATCATCGGAGATAAGGGTTAAGCCAACGGCTTCCCCCTCTGACCGTGACTGCCGGCCTAAAAACAGCCACGGCTACATACCAGGTTCGGCGCGGGTGCAGCGCACGGCGAAACCCATGGGGGTAGTCATCCGGGCAAACGCGACGCACCTCGGGCCGCTTTTCTTCGTTTATTTGTTTACTTGCGAATTGAACAACTTATCCATAAGCACTTTACTTACAACTTGATCGTAAAGGTTCTCAAGTTGCTTTGAGCCCCAGCTAGGCTTCTTGGCAATCTCCTCTTTAAAGTTTTTGGAAATTTCATCCAGAAGTTGGCGCGACAGTTGGGTTTCGTTCATCAGATGCTCCTCAAATAAGAATCGTTACCGACACTAAAAGCTGACGCCTTGGGGTGGCCACCACCCCCAAAGAATTCAGCAACTTCATTCACTTTGATATCATCGTTGATGGTTCGCAGATTGAACACTCGTCGTCCCTCACTGTTATCAAAGTACGTGGCTGCAAATGGCGCCTCATCCTTGTGTAACTTTGAGAGGTTTGTGGCTGTCTTGCTGGCCAACTCGTAAGGGGCGTTAGCGATTGGTACACGATGTCCACCAATAACGATCCACCGCTTCGTCGATGCGATGATTGTGCTGGACAGCTTGTTAAGCTTTCGCTCGATTGCCGTACCTTCTAGCAGCAATTTGTCGTAACCATTTGAGGTTTCAATGCCGCTCCACAGATCCTCATAACTCTGCACCGTGAAATCGTACGATTGAATTGCCGCGTTGATTTGCTCTGACCACGGCCGCTGGAACTTCCATAGGTCGTAGTCTTGAACGTACTCCACCAACAAAGGCGCAGCAACCTCAGGCCCGTTCAAGAAACGCCAAGTGAGCATAGCTCCAGAAAACGCCTGATCACTGAAGTTGTAGAAAGACTTATGTGCTGGATAGTCCTTGAGCTCTCTAAAGGTGCTTTCGTGGTGGTCCAGGAGAATCACATTGCAGCTCTTCAACAACAAAGCCTCTAATGTAGCTCTCTTGACCGAATAGTCAAGTATGTAGACCAAACTTTCTGGCGCAATATCTGACACATCAGGCAGTTTGGAGTAGCCAGCTGGGATGCCTTTGACATTACCGCCAACATGCTTATACAGCACCATGAAGGCCGTGAAGCCGTCTGGACAGTTCGAATGGTAGATTGCGTACACTTAGACCACCGATTTGAGGGTGTGCATAAAGAGCTCTTCAGCCCACTTTTTATTCACTCGGCTGCGATTCACACCATTCATACGAAGGTACTGAGCGGCGATGTACTTAGGAAGGTTCCGGCGGTTGATCAAATCAGCCTTGGAATTGTCCATCCTTTGAAGCGCAATGCGAGCGCCATCCTTCTTCCTGAACTCGTCTTCCCAAGAACACTTTGCAACCGTTACAGCAACAAGTCGTTGGCTGAAAGATCGAGCCAAGACTGTAAAGCCGCGATGGCTGTGATTTGCGTTGTGACTCTTAGGACTACCATCGTTTAGGTAGTGGAAGTAGAAATCGTTGTGATGTTGAAACTGTTCGCCTGCAAGCATTACTGTGTCCCGTATTTTTGCTCAAATTCTGACTTTAAGATCTTACATGCCGATTGCCAAGCAGAAGGCTCGATAAACTGAGGCTTCTCTGGATCGTCTAGCATAGGAGGTCCATCAGCCACCCTGGTTACGTATTCCTGCATGGCATAGACAAGCACCATCTGTGCGATAGGGCCGGCTTTTGAAAAGCTGAAAATGTAGTTCACAAACTCGTCGTTGGACATCCGTTTTGTGATACCGTTTGTCTCAGACTCTGAGATCCTGTTCAAAGCGTCACTGACCTTATCCCGATTCTCATCGGAGGGTTTTGTGGCGTTGATGTAGACAGCCTTACCGTATTCAAGAATCAGTGTTCGTAAATCACTCATCTAGAGCTTTCATAAAGCGGTCAGACAACAGAACGTTAGCTGACCTTTGAAGGAATAAAGGCGCAATCTGCAGGGGCGTATACCCTGCAAATCCGCAACCAATATCAGTTACCTTGAAGGTTAGTAAATCGTGGTGCTCAGCAAACATCAAGAATTGCTTTACTGAAGTAGCGATACTATCCAGGCTTAGTGGTTTTAAGTGTATGTCTTTTGTAGGTATGGCGTACGATTTACCATGAAGACCTACAGAACACCCTGAGACAGCTCCGTACTTAAGAAGAGCAGTTCTTGCAGCGCCAGCACCATGGTAGCCCCTGAGGTTGCTACCAAACACAAACACTTCATTTGGCCCGATTGTGTATGGTTCTTTCACAGCTTAACCGGTTCGTATGAAATATAGGCTTCCAGGTGACTCGTATCAACCCACGGGTTGGTGTTCTTGAACTTTGTGAAAATGCTTCGAGCTTCATCTTCCGTAACCATGCGATCACGCCAAAGAACAACACGACGTTTACGCATAACACGCTCAGTCGGGTCCGTTGGGTCAATCGGGTCAAAAACTTCTAAGAAAATCGTCAGACTGCCGCGCTTCATTCAAACACCTCATCAATGATTTTAACAAGATACGCCTGATCAACCTTACCATCGTTTGCCTTGATAAGGTTAACAAGCTGATTCATGTATGCTGCATCAACTCCGATCAGTTGATCACGCAACACTGCGTGGTTGCTCAGATCGATCTTACTAAGCTGAAACATGATCTTGAGCAGCTCACCTGCACTGATATTCCAACCACGCTTCAAGAACTTTCGAACACGAAAGATGGAAGCGACAGGATACAAGGAGCCCTTATAGATCAGTGTTTTGCTCAAGATTGCTTGTAGCGCTTCTGACGGAAGGCAAAGCTCATCTTCGCCAGCCTTATAGAAGCACATGGCATGCGCATAGTCGTAGTTTACGTGAATCTCTGCAGGCGACCCATAGAAACGAATTACCAGCTGAACTCGGTTAGCTAACGTAATAGCGTTATCAGACAGGAAGATAGGTCGATATGGAAGTTTCTCTTTTGATTCGCGGAGCTCTTCCTTGATCGCAGACACAGCTTGGAACACATCTGGTGTATTACCCATGACAGTGGCGCCTTCTGTAAGACTGGCCACAAAGTCGTCTGTGATTTCGTCTGCACGACCCTCGAAATAGTCGTAGACATCTTGGCTCTCGCCAGCAACACCAGCGGACTTCATAAAGATGACAACACGGTCCTCTTCAATGCCCTTGATGTTGACACGTTTTTCACGACGGACTGTAGGAGCATACTCCTTGACACCAGGAGCCGTTGTAAGCTTTCCAACAGCCTCGTTGAACTTATCAACGTAGTATTTAGCAACTCGCTCAGTCGTTTCAATATTGCTGAAGTAAATGTCGTAGTCGTTAGGTTGATCGCCTTGGAGAAAAGAAGCAATTGCACCACCGCTTACAATTGCGTCTCGCTTGAAGATAGTCTTGATATCGGGGTCCGTAATGCTTTCGCATACTTCGTCAATCTTCTTCTTAAGTAACTTACGAATAGTAGATGCTTTGAAACCGTTCATTTACATGTCCAGTGGGTCGCGGAAACCTAAGGCAGATTTGTGTCGCAGCTTATCTTTCATACCATGCTGCATATATTTGAATTTAAGGTATTTCTTTCCGATAACTTTTTCCTGGTTTTGAAAAATCCATGTCAATTCTGGAAGTGTGAATTTTCCGCCGGGTACTTCCTCGCGAGTACCGTTAAAGTCAACTATGAAGCCTCCAGCAATCCCTGTAGGCTTTAAGTTAGTCTTGGAGGATGACCTGAACGCATAGCCCTGTTCGTCTCTAGTCTGAGCGTTGTCGTTATGCATTCGCTCGTAGATGCCAACAACAAGAGCCTCTGTGTCCACAAAACGCTTCAACTTAAGGACGATGCCTTCGTTCCAAGTGGACCGTGCAGGCTTGTAAGTGCCTCGCGGATCCCGTAACATAACACCCTCATAGCCGAGCTGGATGAACTTAGACTCAGCTTCCAGGAGTTCGTCTTCGTTGTTTACGAATGAGTGATCTAGTGCAATATACTGAGGGTTATTCAGAGTTGCTACTTGGCCGTGCACAAGCGCCAGCCTTTGCTCGAAAGGGAAGTGAGCGCAAGCAGGATTCCACGTGTCGAAGATGTAGTAAAAGAGGTCACCAGGCTTCTTAAAAGACATCAGGTGACTATTAGTTCTATTACAAACATCACTGTCAGTAGCGTTGCCCTCTACGATCTCACCATCAGAAAAGTCGATCGCAGTCAGCTCCTCATGGACTTGGTAGCTGCGAAAAGGTTTTGAGGACTTTGACAGCATCGTGCCCTTGTGAGCACCACCTCTAAAGCCGTCAATCTTCGGGGACATCAGGAGAGGATACCGTAGCTCCTTAAAGTAGTTTGGGTAGTTGATCGGAACTTCATTCGGAGCTTTTAGCGGAAAGAACTGCACGTAAATCCCTTTCTATCTTACATATTTCAATTGTAGACTCTTCGAATGAGCTTTCAAGCCCTCTCGCCCGTTTACTGGCGTCAGTAAGCAGCATGCAGCGGATCACCCACATTGGCAAATCGCGTACTACACCTGCAACCTCGCGAGGGTCCTCAGAAGCCTCTGCCCACAACACTTTAGTGCCATACCAGATAAGCACCGGTATATGCCAAAACCTGAGGCTCTTCCTAAATGCTTCGTCGTCCATATTCAATTTAAAGGGAGGGCCCGAAGGCCCTCCCAGTTAGTTCCTAGCTAGTAAGTTGATGATTTTGTTGAACTCATACATGCGAAAACGCGTCATTGCGTCAAACACTGTTATCGGCTGATCGTCTATTCTTACACAAATAGATATCAACCTAGCCGCGATCACCATAGGGTATTGCTCCATGGATGCGATCAAGTGACATATGGGGAGTGCTCGGAACACAGATACGTATTCGCCTTTATGAGATACAAACTCAGCCATAGGCGCTAGTAAAGGTGCGTCCTCACTTGACCGGGCAAACACCTGCAGCGCACTCGTCGGAAGATTCAAATGTCGCCGACTCGACACGACCAATTGGTTTAGTTCTGGCAAGCAAGTCTCGATACTGATCCTCGGTGATTTCTTCATAAGGTGCTTGTTGGAAGCCATGATCTGAATGGAGTAAGAAGGATAGACTCTTATGGAACTTACTGTAATTTTGTGCCAAGTAGGCCCTGATTGCAGGCAGCTCCTCTTTGCGATAGTAGACAGTGCAAGACACACCATTGTCGGACCACAAACGTTGCATCATACGAACAGCCTCAAGCTGATCCAGCGCAGTCATTTGATTGGCCAGTTTTGCATTGTCTGAGTACTTGAACGGGAAGGTTACAACGACAGTGTTGTAGTCTTCTGAGTTGTCAAAGTTGCGAACATACTCTACAGGATAGCCGTTGTCGCGGCAAAGCTGCACCAAGGGATGCTCGGCAGCGATACGGATGCGACGATACATAAAACGCGCATAGCCAGGGTGTACACCAGGCAAGATGCCAGGCAACAAGCTAAGTGTTCCAGAAGGCTGGACCGTTGTCAGCTTGATAGAAGTCGCTACACCAAGCTTAGCGGAGTAGTCGACATCAAATTGACGAAGATAGATATAAGTGTCATCCAGCCACGACAGCTGCTCTTGAGTTGCTTCAAGAACACCTGTAATACTGATACCCATGCGCATGTTCTTATGCACAATACGCTCAGTATCTTTGTGGTGGCAGGCCAGCATCAGCGAATGCTTATTCACTCGGTACACGAGTTCGCATGCATCCATCAGCTCTTCCTTCGAAGCAATATTCGGGAGGAAGATAGTTGCAAGACAGCAAGTCTCGTATGGAGCAAGGCTTTGCTCGGCACAAGGATTGAAGCCCTCAACTTCTGGATCGGGGTAGTTAGTTTCGCCAGTACGACCTTCAGCTCGCGACAGCTTCAGGTTGATGAGACCGTATGGCTCGCCTTTACCTTCATAACCGTCCCAGAACAATTCGTGCAAATCTTCGATATCGTCACAAGCCACTGAGTTATTGCTCATCGCACGCCAAGATGGAATGTTACCCATATCCCAGCGCTTAGCCAGCAAGAACTCGACGTCATCCGGATCACCAATGGCGATCTGGGCACTACGGCGAACGTTGCCGGCCACGATGATGTGACCGATAATGTTCATTATGTCCAGCGCATCTACAGGACGGATCTTTCGACCGCGTCGCTTGATTAGGATTTCAGAGATTCTTCCGATGCCCCATACAAGATCTTCCGGTCCAGATGCAACTCCACCGAACCCTTTGATTGGCGTTCCTTTACCACGGACGCAACCAGTATAGAAGGTGAAGGTTCCCTTTTCAGGGGAATCACTAAGAAAGGCTGCCTTAAGGGTCTTTCCGAGGAATTTAACCCATCCTTCGCGACTGTCGGGAATAATGAAATCTGCGCCTGCATTATCAATTCGCGTAGGGGCTGAAAAGAACTCTCTAACAGTTGGTAATTTATCGACATGTTTATGCTGAATGTTGTAACCCACACCGCTACCCAGCGCCAGCATGTCCATTGCCCAGCAGAAAGGTCGGATAGGGTGGTCGACTACAGTGAAAGCACAATTCTGTAAAGACGCCAAACCAAGGCGGTCGACAGTCTGTGTACCTAGCTGCCAAAGGAAACGACCAGCGCTGGTGGCCTTCAGGCTCATGCCGTACTCTAACAGGCGAGCTTCCTCGTCTGGTGTGAAGCCAACGTTCAACTGATTTCTACACGCATCAATTACTCTTCCCCACGTTTCCTCAAACTCTTCTGTTCTGCCTTCTTCAGGCACTTGTCTGGCGTAAGTTCGTTTGTAGGTAAGATAACCTATGGATGACCAAGGTGTTACAATTGCTGGTGTCATTTTTTATGCGGCTCCACTTTAACTAACATTTGATCTTTTGCAGGATACAAGCCCTTTCCGAAGGGCGTGCTCAGGATGTCTTCACGCTCCACTGCAAGATCACCTTTAACAGTTCGCATAACATAGTGAACTTTATTAAGCCTATTAGCACTTTTCTGCGCCAACTCCCGTGCCTTATCTAAGTTTTTCATAGCGAATGAAACTCTTCAGACGGGATATCTTCTTCTGCAAGAAACCTGCCGGTCTTGAAATCGTAGTACGCACCAGGGATTCTACCAGTCAAGCCGGTGAATCGGCATTTCAGAACCGCAGCTGAAATAGTGTTACGCTTTATCACATCATCTTCCATCAAGTTTCTTGCGAATGCGATTATATCAAAGGACACTTGCTTGATTGAGCCTGAGCCTTTGATATCATCTAGCGTCGGCATTTGGCCGCCTTCAAAGGACGTTCCATTTACCGGAGTTTTGCGAAGGTGGCTAACGAGACCTACCCATACATTATGTCGCTTTACAAATCGCAACAAGTCATTCATGACCTTGTCAATCGCTTCATTGCCAGTAAGACCTTCTGCACCTTCCGATACAAGAATAGTCACGTGGTCAATCACGATATACTGACAACCCGACAGTGCAAGGTACTCAAGTTTGTCAATGATGCTTTCGTCTTTGAGGCTGCCTTGGTGGTCAACCAGCATGAGACGATCATCTCTAAACACATTATCGAAACCGATTTGCAGTTCATCAAGAGGTATTTCAACATCAGCAGGGTTTCGCTTTAGTTGCATTGCTGCGAACTTAATACCTGTTTCGGCTGGAGACTCCTCAAGAGAGCAGATACCCACCTTTGTGCCAGGTACTGTTTCGATTATGTGCAGCGCAATTTCCCGCAGCATCGTGCTTTTGCCACAAGATGTACCGGACGTGAACAGACTAATCTCACCAAGACGCATCCCCTTGGTCTTTGAAGTGATGCCTCCAAAGCATGGAGGATACGGTATTGAAGGCTTGGAGCTGTACTCTACAATTGCTTTCCATACATCCGAGGTACTTATGATACCTGATGGGATATATTTAGCGGCATTGAAAATACAAGTCATCAAGGCTTCGGAGCCGTCCTCGACTAAAACTTCGTTAGCATCCTTCCTCGGGAGCTTCGTTATTTTTACTTTGTCAAGGCCTAGAATCTTTATAGCTTCTTTGCGGGCGTCTTCGCCTGCATCATCCTCATCGAAGCATATAATGATCTCGCTGAAAGACCTAAGCCAATCTCTATTCGCAAGTAGCTGCTCTGGTGCCCAAGTTGCTGAGGATATGGATACTACTGGGTATATTTTCTTGTACTTGTCTTGGCTGGCTTGCGCAATTGAAAGGCAGTCAATTTCACCTTCTACAACAATTACACGACGTCCGCCGCCGTTGAACAGTTCTTTACCAAACAACGCTTTTGATTTACCTATCCAGTTAAATTTCTTGGTAGGTACGTAGCGCCTTTTGTAGGCCTTGCCGTTTTCGTATGGGTAATAGTGTGTGTCTATCTTGCCGTCAGAACCATACGAGACCTTTACTCCAAAATACTCGGCGACTAATTTCTCAACCTTTCTTTCAGCAAAGCCTCTATGACCATAAGCAGCAATCTGTTCCAACTCTTTGTTGAGATCGTTACGTTTTACAGGTTTGATCTCTTCATCCTCAGTCACTTCACCGTCCTCTTCACTTTTTGGGAACCACGTCTTACAAGAGAAGCAGAACGAAGTGCCGTCTTCATAAAGCTGCCGCGCATCTGAGGATTTACAGTTTACAGTATCTAGACAAGATAAATCCTTTTTCTTTATCTTTCCCATTTTAAGCAGTCTTGTTAAACTCGATTGCCATGTCGTTATACTTGTTTAGAGTAGCCATGTGAAGCAAAGATACAGGTTCTTTGACGTTCCAGGTGATGGCCTCTATACGCTTGTTGTACACGTACTTCTTAGTCGGTGCTTCGACGTAGCATAGCGACCAAGTTTCTGCATAAGCCAGCCCAGATGCTGTGAAATACTGATCCAAACAGATCCATCGAAACTCTTCGTGCGGCCTGTTTTCCAATAGACTAGCCAAGATCTTTGAAGACGAGCGGTAGTTTCGCCAATCACTTTCAACCAATCGTCCTTTACTCCGCGATTGATAGTTCTTCCTACCGATGTAGAAGCGGTGCAATACGGTGTCATACACCAGATACACAAACCCCAAACCTACGCCCATCTTGCTACCAAATTCCCACTGTCCATTATCGTTGGAGGCGACAATCTCTCTCTTCACTGTGGGGACAGTACCCGTATAAACGCTCATTCCAGTAACTCCCTAACAACAGCCCACTCGCGAGGATTGAAATAGTCGTGAGGGTAACGCCATAAATGAATCATTCGCCCATTGGCAAGCAGACTTGAGAACCAGCTATCCTGGTATCTTGCGATGTACGCCCCGACAACAGCTTCTTGAAAATCGTTATCGGTCAGGGCTCCGGATAGTATGCGTTTTGCACCTACCTTACCCACACCTTGGATGCCAGGTACGTTGTCTGTACCGTCACCAAGGATTAGCTGGTAGTAGTAGTTGTAAAGTGCATCGTGCTCGCTAATAGTCTCCATCCTCCAGTGCATCTTATGCATGTTGAAGTAGAGACCTGGCTCACACTTCAGATCTTTGTCGATAGTGCACAGTACATTATCTTGGCCAGCCTCGTTGGCTTGTCTTCGCCATATACGCAAAAGATCGTCAGCCTCGTATCCTACACAAGGTATGGCATCTAGCTCATGAACTGCCAGTTGCCTTATTGTCGGCACAAACGCATTCCGAACTTCTTCAGTCTGCTCCCGGTTGCCTTTATACGTATCAAACATGTGGTCTCGGAAGGAAGAGCCTCCCTTGACTGCCATGACAAACTCGTCGCAGTAGGTTACTTCAAGTAGATCGTTAAGCTTCTTCTTGAAGATTTCCCAACAAGTTTTTAGATACTTAGTCTCTTGTTCGCGAGTCATCGGCGGTATGAACTTGTTCCCGTCGGCGTCTAACGTAACCTTGTAAATGCCTTTAGAGTCTGGCTTTATACCGGCATCCTGCAGCCTGTTTTGCCAAATGTTGTAAGTGCACTGGTAGCAGATGATATCGCCGTCAATTATTGCTATTGTCACCTTCTAACCTTCCTAGCTCTCTTGAAACGTTCATGTAATACTGCGTCTTAGCGATCTTTTCAACCGACATATCTCGGTCTACAACGACCGTACTGCCGTATTTCTGTATGAATATCGCATTCAACATACCAACGATTGTCAGTAAATCATTGAATTCCCTGTTGACTTTTTCAAGCTGCGTCTTTCCTTCGTAAACAGAACTTGGCCCAAACACAATACATTTGTTGAATTCAATCGACAGCTCTGAAGCTTCTTCAGCTGCTTTAGCAAGCAAATAGTCTTCTACACTAATTTTAGCCATGATGGTTCATTTCTCGTAGAGTAAATTTTTGGTAGTGGCGTCAAGCGGTAATATTGCCTGTAAGCCTCAACGATGCTCAAGTCTGCAGGTATAAGCTCACTGAAGGGTTCTCTGAAAACTCGAATGAAAGTTGCCTTGCCAGGCCCTATTTTTACAATCGGCTTTTCAAAGCAATAAGACAAATCCTCGGCCGCGTGGCGTTTGTTGTACACTGCCGTGTACTCCTTATAAATCGCCTTAGCATGCTCTACTAGCCAACTGTAGTTGTCAGGAGAGAACCCAGCCCATTTAACACAAGGATGGTTCAACTGCGCTTGTGTATGTTTGTACGGACCACGGTTTACTGCAGAGATTATTTGAGCGGACTCGTTTGCCTGGCTTACAAGATGTTTATCGCAAAGGTACGAGGCTGCCTCTGCAGGATCGCTTGCGAGAATGAATACATTCATTTAAGTACTTTTGGAAGCTTGAGGCGATCCTTAATCTCGTCAGGTACCAATGGTGTAACGTCCGCCAGGATGTTCTTATAGTTAATCCTTGGATCAAACGTGAATTCATCGTGGCAGCTAACAACATGAGCAACCTTTGGCAGCCCTGAAGCGTCTACTAAGACAATAGACCCTGGTTTTGAAGACACATACGATTTGTATGTATATACTTTTGACCAGCCACCCATGTCGTTGAAACGAACTCCAACGGCGTATATGTCATTTTTAGGCATGTTACCTCAATGTGTGTCGAACCAATTCTTACCAATACGCGCATCGCCATCCATGATGTTGACGTTGAGCAGCTTCGGACCTTCCTTGAAAGCCAACGCACCTAGGGCTCTAGCCTCCTCGGCGTAAGCCTCAGGCACTCTAAACTGAACTTCGTCGTGCATGAATATGGATGGTTTGAAGGGTATGTTCTTTGCTTTTAATGCCTTAACGAGCAGCATCACGGCGGCGCCGCAAGTGGCCTTCTCAGTACTCTGAAGCAAGTACACCAAGAGCTTATGGAAGGAGTCTACGTAGATACGGGCACCAGCCACTGAAGGGATGTAACCGAAATTACCTCCACGTGACGTAGCACCAAAGATCTTCTCAAGTTTTTCGAGGAGATTCTTGAATCCAGGCACGGCGTTAACGAATCCTGCTTTGAATTTGTTACCTTGCTTTGCGTTGGTTTTGCCAAACAGATAAGACCAAAGTTTGCCGCCCGAGGCGCCGAATAAGAAAGCGTACAAAATTCGCTTTGCCGCAGCGCGCTTTCTCTTCTTCAGCGCTTGCTCCATTGTCTGATCTTTGTCTGGCTTCAAGCCACCTTTTATGAGCTCCTCGCTCCAGTCAATACCCATTGAAGTCAGGATGCGATCAATCAACTCAGCGTTGTAGGTGTGAATATCGCCATTGATCAGCGTGTCAGTGAATACCGGATCGCCAAGGAAATGCGCTAAGCCACGCGCTTGGTTGCTTGCAGAGTCACAGCCTATCAGCACCCAGCCTGGTTCGCACTCGAACAACTCACGCATCTGCCGACCGTAAGCAGATTCTGCTGATGGTACGTTGACAATGATCTTGTGTGTTGCACGCATACTGGGCGTGCCGATTGACAAGCACTCACCGTGCAGATTTCCGTTTTCGTCTACTGCGTTAATCCACGTTTCAAGGATGGACAGACGCGACTTTGCGACCACATAGTTCGAATACAGCACGCCATCGCCGCCAAGAAACTCCAGGCTATCTTCAGTGATTTTAGGCGAGCCTTTGACCTTGCGATTACGGCCGTTGTCGTCGACTTCGTTCTTCCAATTCCATTCCGTCGGCTCCCAGCCATTGCGGTCAAGAAATATCTTAACGTCTGTCACCGATGAAAGCTTTAGTGGTACAAACTCTACGCGACAGTACTCGCCAATTATTGGCTGAGACTCTTCAGGGTGACCTTCAAACTTATCAACGCCGAACCAACGACAGGTGTGAGCGTCGTAGAAACCCTCTTTTGTCCACTTCGGTCTCTTAGTTTCAACGATACCTTTGACAAGGTCCGTAGCGATTGTTTTGTTTCCAAGCCTTGCTGATAGAGCGTCCTCTGCTTTCCTTACTTCTTCCTGAAGTTCGCCTCTCAGCACAACAGCCTTAGACTTGTTGAAAGGCCAGCCCTCACGCTCGCAATCTCCACACCATCTAGACACTGCATGCTCGATATCTAGATATGTGATGAACAACTCTGGCGGTATGGAGCTGGTCTTCTGTCTTGCCAGCTTGTCGAGCAATTCTTCACGTAGTGTTTGATACACACGCAAATTAAGCTGACAGTCAGAGCGGCAGCGACTGATCATCTCAGGGGACAATTGAGACCAGTCTTCGTGTTCTTGCTTGGGTTGCCCGAAGAACTCGCCCCAAGCCTCAAGGCTATGACCATCCAGACCGAAACGCCGGTAATTCAAAACCCGTGATAGGACAATTGTGTCAACTAGCAAAACATGATCAGGTATCTTGTAGTCAAACAGCTTCTCAAATACCTGGACATCATATCCAAGAATATTGTGACCAATCAGCTTCTTTACACGCTTGTTTATGAAATCTTGCCAACCTTGCTCGCCGATAAGCCACTCTTTAGTTTCACCTGTGGCTACACACACAAAGTGTATAATCCACATCTTAGTGACCTTGGAAAGCAGCCCATCACCTTCTATGTCAAAAATACATTGCTCAAAGGAAGCCATGTTTCTTCAGAATCGCAGGAACGTCATCTGCTTTGATAGGTCCACCTTCTAGCAGCATTGCCACCTTATAGTGGATGTACCACACTGCCTTGAGATTCTCCTTGATAACGTCGTCCTTACGCCCTTCTCTTGATAAGTATTTGCTTATCTGTAAAGACAGTGCCTTAGAAGCTGCGGATAGGTCATCTCGCAAATATGGCTTACGCATCTCAGCGTCAATCCATTGATAGTCATCAATGAAGTTCTGATAGTGCGCTGCTCTTTGGACTTGCCCTTTGTAGTCGATAGTGTCAGCAGTGGTGGGGCCGACGCCCTGGGCGTCAGAGCTAGCCTCCATACCCATTGACCAGGCTATTTCTTTCGCCTGTTGTAACTCTTGCCATCCCTCAAGGAGCTCTTGAATTATTCTAGGGGACAAGTCAAAGAACTCGTTAGGGTCTTGAGCCTTCAGCTGTACGATACGAAGATCTGTTGACAAAGGTGCAGGATAATTGTCAAAAAGCGCATTGGCATCTTGGAAAACTTCGGCGAATTGCGGGATATTGGAGTGCTGAAGGGCGTCTAAGTGAAATACACGATATTGTGGCATATGACCTCAAATTTTAGGCACCCGAAGGTGCCATTCTCATCAATACTTCTCAGGATCCTCTTCAGGAGCGCCTGCTGCTTCAGGTTCAACGACCTCAGTCTCACCTTCATCATCGAAGTCGTCATCACGTACACGAGCTTCGTACTTAATGAGTTTCTTGACCTGAATACCCATCAAGACAAAAGCGACAGCCATTCCGCCGCCCTTCTTAGGATATTCGTACTGATAAAGACGGATGTTGGCAATAGAGCCGTTACCGACAGTGTCAGGATCAATTGGCTCACGACTTGCGTTGATGACTTCAACAGGCGACGCGGCCGTCTTGTCCTTCTTGATGATTCGTTTGCGAAGACTTACCCGCGTGTATGCAGGCGAACCGTCTTCCGGGATAACGTCTTTCATTGGCAAGCCGAGGGCGCGCCATTCAGCCTTTTTGACCTTATCGCGGGTACGCAGCTGAACTTCCCAAGTGGGATTTTCCTTGTCATACTTTCGATTGGGACGACTGGGGTTTGCTTTGAGGTAGTAGACTTCGCAGTCCTTTAAGATCGCCATAAGTACCTTTAGTAGAAAAGAAGAAGAGGGTTAAGATAACGGGTTCGCAAACATGAAGTGCTACTCGTCTGGAATCGAACGATCCCACTCTTCTTTAGAAATGCCTGTCATGATGAACTCACGATCATCAGCAGACAAGTCAGGAAAAATATTCTGCGCGAGTCCTTGACCGTTTTCAAACCGTGACAACTGATCTTGAGTGCAATTTACTTCGAGTGTCCTTGTAACACCCGTCAGCGCTGAAGTCCTTGTTACTTGCATGTCAATTCTTGCTCATTACGCGCCCAGTACGCAATAGTCAACGCTTCTGTTGCAAGCAGGTTTGCGTTGTTATTGTGAATGGATTGAGGTACATAAAAGAAGTCGCCTCCTGCATTGTTTGTGCATAGCAAAAACATGATATAATCACCGTGACGACTCACAGTGTCAATCGCTGAGGGCTTCAAAGCACAACTCAGATAATTGCCGCCTGCATCCAGCGCCAGACCCGGCAACTTAAGAGTGTCCTCTGGAGCTTCGATCAGGTAGCAATTACCTCCAAACATACCCATGAAGGACGTTTCGATGTCGCCTGCATCGTAGATTAGCGTAACTTGCTCTTTGACTGTTTTGTAGACCACATGGTCTTCGCCAAGAGCGACTCTCATTTCCTCAAGTGTGTCAAAGATCTTCAAGAGAAACTCCTCCAAGTTGTTCCACAAGCTTGCTGAACTTGCGTTGAAGTTCCGAGAAGCTCGCCTCAAGTTGTGTAAGGCGTTCTAGCTGTGTCAGCTCCTTCTTCGACCTGACAATGTCAGTCATTGACGGTACATTAAGCGACTCCCGAAGACCGCGAATGTTTCCTGCAGTGATTTTGAAGTTAAGCGTCTTCTCAGCGTATTTCGCAAACTCATCATCGCTTATACACTTTTCAACAAACTCCTTCTCCACAAGCGCAGCCACAAGCATAGCTTTACGGATATCGAGACGATGATTAGAACGGCCAGTTGAGTTTTCAGTCATGGGCTAAATGCGTATTCAGATTCAAGTATAGCTGAGACGTCCAAGTTTCCAAATGAAACATTTGACATGTCAGCGCCGATGTCATCAAATAGTTGCTTAAGAGGGTTTACATTGTAGAGTTGTACAAATGACTTTCTAACAGACACAAAAAGCTCATCCATATCTGAAAGGAGAGCGCCAAAGCTGTCGTGGATAGTAGTGATATCTGCGTCAGTATTGCACACGGTTATGGCAACATGAGCAGCGTCTAGAGAGTGGATTGCATTAGGACTGGCGCCTTGAATTTGTTTACCCTTAGTTGGCTCGACATCTTCGATAAAACAAATATTTATCTGCAGTGTGTTCTCATAGTAACCAGTACTCTTTCTGGCACCGACTGGAGGACCGTACTGCACATAGATCTTCTTTATCTTTCCAGATGTGTAATTCTGAACTACGGGAAACTTTGTTATAGGGACCACCCAGCTAAGAAAGCGACCTTCTTCCTCGGCCTTTCTGCCTGCGTCTTCAAACAGGCTAAGAAGCTGCATAGGGCGCTTAAGAGAAACCTTGCAGTCTTCGTACACACGACGCCCCATAAAAGCAGCCCATCGATGTTGCATATGAAGCAGAAGCGCAATGCCATGTTTCTTTGCGTCACTTATCTGCTGCTCTCCAAGACCGTATGGCGTACCTCCGTACGGTAGTGTCATCACGTTTCGTTTGACAATCTTGCGCCTCTCTTTGGCGCTATCTACGCGACGCCAGAAGACTTGTGGTGTAATAACATCGATATCAGGATTGGAGTTCTTAAGCGCTAACAGAGCGTTTACCAGTGGCGCTCTTGTCTCGTCAGAGAATTCTTTCGCCGATATCTCGCGTTTAAGAGTCATCAGGTCATCAATAAAAGCGTCTGCGCGTGCAACTACATCAGCTGGCAGCCTTGACACTTCAGCGTTGACGCTCTCCCACACGCTTGAAGCCACATAACGATACAAATCACCGGGGTATTCCTGTTTGACAAGGTTCACATGTACGGCCGTAACCTCGTCTCGCGTAAGAGCAGCAAGGTGTTGGCAACCATTGTTGGATCCGTCTATGAAACCCAAGTACCCAGATTGATAGCCGTAGCTGTTGAAATCGTTGTTGTTGAACTGCCACACTCGTAGATTTTTAAGCTCAATACAGCCAGCCAGGAATCTCCATGGATTTTCTGCAGACATCCATCCAGTGTTTATCTTCGGCGCTTCAGCATAAGACAGCAAAAGATCTTCATGACGCTCAGCCCACTCAAATCGGTTTTGTAGAGGTATCTTGTCAGTCTTAAGACCGTCAGATCTATCTGCATCACCCGCCCACTCCGACGCGATAGTGACCATTAACCACCAATAGCCTCTTGCACCTATCGGTTTCCTTTCGGCTCGCAACAATAGGCCTTTTGATAAGTCAGAACCTTGCTCGTGTAGATAGGCTGATGATGGGTACTTACGACCACGAAAGTCGTAGTAATAGACATGGTAAAAAGTTTTGTTGAGTAGCCGTTTGCCCATGTCAGTGATAGCTTTTGCTTCTCTGACTTTTGTGGCCCTGGCTTCTGGGTTGACCTGCTCCCAGATATCCGCAAAAGCGTCAGTACGATTCTTCAAGGCCCAGGCTGCAACAGTGAGCAACTCGCTATTTACATTCCAACCGATACGTTGTGATCTGTTGAGAGACTCAAACACCATTGGCTGATTGGAAGGGCTCAAGGACTTGAGCACCTCTGAGCTACCTGTCTTCACGATCATGACACCGGAAGGATGTCTAGTACCGACCCAATCTGAAGGCTTTGAAAGTGTGGGGAGCTTTCTAACCTTTTCAAAAGACAGTGTGCTCCATATTGCAGCAATTGCTTCTTCATCTTTAACAACTATTGCATAAGTTGCATGTGATTTTCCTGCAACGACCACCAACTCTAGAACGCCCAAGGTCTGGAACGTATACAACAGAAACGCTCCGGTTTTTGCAGCAACAGCCGAGTCTTTACGATGGCCTAGTTTGGAGCGTATTGTGTGGCCTAAAGCTGATATAAGCTCTGAGAAGTAAATGTTCTGCGACTTGGCACCCTTTTTGGGCCTTGTGTACAGGTACAGCGTACTTATGAGTTCTGAGTAGTAGTCATCCACAGTGTGCTTTAGTAAAAAAGACACAGGGTTCTGTGGTGCTATTTCGTTGGCAAGTCGATTAGTTATGGATGCTACAATTATCGATTTAGTTAGTTTTACTGACATGTTTCGGTAGCTTCGCCAGTATGTAAGGGATTAAATAAATTATCCAAAATCCAATTAAAAACCTAGTCATAGATGCCGAGCTCCTTTAACTTACCTTTTTGAACAACGTAGATCAAGGCAGACAGCAGCAGACAAGCACCAGGCGATAGTTGGAAAAATAGAAAGATAGCAACCAGAAGGAGTATGAAGTGAGCAAGCTCTATTTTTATGAGTTCTTTAGACATACGACCTCCTTCCAGCGAAAAAAAAAAAAGAGGGACTACAACCACCCAGCCCGAAGGCTGAGTGGCTTAGACGCGATTCACAGATCTCGCGCCGGCGAAACCTGATAGCAACAAACGTAATTTTCTTGCACTGTCTTTTTTCACAAAGAAAGGGACAGGCGACCCGAAGATATCTACGAATGGAACGACAGGTATCGGATTCAGCAGCGAGCCGAAGTAGTAGGACTCTTCGAAGATCACAGGCTCTACTGCACTAAGCTTGAACTCTCTGACCGTAAAGATGAACTCACGATCGTCGAGGTAACGTCTGGCTTTTGAGAAGCCTTCTTTCTTCGTGCAGTAGTAGCCGTGTATCCGAACTACATCACTCGGTGGCAGGCTTGCGGAGCTTGGCATACAGCGTGTGACCAATCCCGATCAAGCCGCCGCCAATGGCTGCAAGGACGG
>Ga0247839_1000822_pt1 | contig 54698 bp, 39 predicted proteins | sample LaCruzMarch2015__6_FD_192405 | JGI IMG/M metagenome (GOLD analysis project Ga0247839, IMG submission 192405) | Freshwater microbial communities from meromictic Lake La Cruz, Castile-La Mancha, Spain - LaCruzMarch2015_16m | ecosystem: Environmental > Aquatic > Freshwater > Lake | place: Spain...
AGACAGTCTCACTGATTTAAGTTAAAGGATAATTATATTAAAAAAATTTTTGTTCGAGACTTAGCTAGAAAAAGTAATTTATTTAGTAGTTTACCTGTAAATATTTCCTAATGAAATGAAAAGAGCCCTATAAACTTGAAAAACTGCAATATAATGTTAAATTTGAAGTAAATAAAATATTTTCTAATAATCAACTTCAAGAAATATCTAACAATCCATTGCAAGCTTGAGAGATTTTTAGAAAAAATTTATTAGAATGATTAAGAAGGTATCCCGAAGCAATTTTATGAAGAAATTTGATAAATGAATTACAACAATGGTTAAGTAAAGAAGATATAAAATGATATATAGAACAAGCAAAGATAAGAGCACCTTTACATTTACTTCAAAATTTTAATGAACTTTGAATATACTATAATAATCAAGAAAAAAAAGAAATAGTTTTAGAGTTTTCTAACTCTGATCCAGATAGTGTATTTGCAACTTTTAAAAAACCAGAAATTCATTTACTATTTACTAAAAATGAGAGAAGAAAAATTCTACTACAATGTGTTGAGAAATGAATCTGAATATTTTGTGATAAAGAAAAGATAGAAGAATATGAAAAAAGCTTATTTATATCAAAAGATGATGTAAAAAATATAGTCCTATTATTAATTTATAAGAATTCACATACTAAAATAATTATGGAAAGAGAGTGGTTAATATCTTTATTTACAGAATGAAATGAAAGAGATACTCTGAGAAAATATATAATTAATTCCTATAATGATAAAAAATCTATAAGACATATAGATGATTTAAATTATTTAGATCAAATTTTATCTATTGAAGATAAAAAAGATATTATTAGAAAAAAGATACAAAATGATCAATATACTTTTATATGATATCGTAATGAAATAAAAAATATTTTATGAGACACTGAATATTATAAAACAGCAAATGATTTTTATAAAGTAGCAATACTTAATGATAATCCATATTTAAAGGAATTAACTATAAAAGAAGTTTTAGAGGAATGAATAGAGATAGGAAATAGAGATTGAATAATAAATATAATTACAGAACAAAAACCAGAAACCATTTTTGAAAGTCTAGAGTTATATTTAAATGCATACCCAGATATTGACAATGAAGTATTAGTAAGAGATTTAATTCGAAAGACTAAAGCTGAAATATGTTTGAGCTATCTTTCAAAATGGGAACAATATATTCCTATAGATAAGGAAATTTTACTTGAAGAATTAAGAGAAAGGAAAGAAAGTGAATTTAAACAAGAATTATTTGAAACAAATAAATTTAAAGATTTATTTCCAATATTTTATGACAAAGAGTTGCAATTAAAATTAACTAATGAAGAGATACAAGAACTAAAGAAAAGAGCTTTTAGTATAGTTTGAGATCACTATTTTTCTAAATATGATGTTGAAAACTTAAATAAATCGGGTTGAGAATTAGCTATAAAAAACTTCTTTGAAGAAGTAAGAAAACATAGTCCTTCAAGACTTATAAGCACATTAGAAATAATATGATACTTATATTCAAAAGAAGAAATATATAGTATTATTTCTGATACTATTAAAACTAGAAAATGAGCTTTGGCTACTATATGTACAATAAAAGGATATATATATTTAATAGATGAAAGTAAAGCAAAAGAATTAATTTTATATTTTATAAATAATTATCCTTCCAATTCACTAGAGACATTGGATAATTGGAAAAACTTTTTTGGTACAAAAGAATTAATTGAAGTTATTGACTATTTAGTTATTCAGGATCCTATGTCTGCTTTACTTAAAACAAGAAAGCTTCAAAATATAGATGACAAATTTTCATATGATTATTTAATTAGTATTTGAAAAAACAATCAAGAAAGGAATAGTGTTATACCTAATACTTTAAGTAATATGTATAAAGAAATAGAAAGTGAACAAAATGAATTAAGAAGAGAAATATTGCTTCAGAAGTGATCACTAATATATCAAAAGATAATCGATTTAGAAAATCTTAAATGTATTGATATTGCAAAAAGTATAATAGAAAACGAATGAACAAAAGAAAAAATAGAAAATAAAGTTGTCTCATGAATAATAGCTTTATGATTATTGAAAGAAGAAGATGGTATCAACCTACATGAACTATTGAAAAATATTGGTAATTATAATGAAATATATCAACTATTATTAAAAGAAGTTGCTCTAAAGTTGGAAATAAAGGAAGAATTAAATTGAAATAAATTTATTGAGACAATGTGAGAAATAGAACCACTAATAATTTATTTATCTCAATATAAAAATTCGGAAAATCATTTAAAAGTTTTAAAAGAAATTTTTTTAAGTATAAATAATTGAAGATTTTATGATTATAAATATTGAGAAGATTCGCCAGAAGAACTTGAAAGTTTAAAATGAAAAAAGCTAGTTCCAAATAAAATTACTTATGAACAATATCAGGCATGGAGAAAAGATTTAAGTTCAAACTTACATGAAAGTATCTCTTGAAGTGCAGAAGAAATAAGTATTTTTATCAGGACTCTGCTTATAGAAAATAATAACCATTTAAATGTTGAAACATTTGAAGATATTGACGAAATGCAAAATATTATACCTCAAATACAAGAAAGACTACAAGAATTGTGACCTGAATTATGAAGAGTTTGAAAAAGAATTTGAGAAATAGACTTGCTAAAATCAAATTGAGAGTTACAAGATAAACAAAAAAATGAGCTTTTAAATCTAGAAAATGAAAAAAGAAAGTTGTTAGAAGAAAAAGAAAATTTACAAAGAAATTTACTTTTTATAAGATTAGCTAATTTAAAACCAAATGAGATTGCTTCTGGCTATCTATATGTTGGAGATAAAAAAGATATGAAACTTAGTCAAGCAATAAAAAAATTGCAAGATGCTAGTGGTTCAGATAGTCAATTTATTTTTACTCAGATAAAAAATTTATTAGCTTGAATAAATGAAATCTGAACACAACAAAAACAAAACTTAACATGTGAAGATACCTGAAATCCAAAAATTACATTAGAAATATGAGAAAATCCTGTTCCCTCTTGTCAATCGTATTATTATTGAGAATATAATAATTGCTTACTATGATACTTTGATCCAAATAATAAAATTATTGTTCTTCGTAATGAAAAATGAAACATTATTGCTAGAAGTGTTCTTAGATTACTTGAAGATAATTCGTGAAATCCAATACTACATCTTGAAAAAATTTATTCAACATCACCAAGTAAAAGTATAACAAATTTAATTACTCAGCATGCTTATAGTAAAGCTATCTCAATGTGAGCACCCTTATATATAAGTAAAAGTAATGTTGAATGAGGAAATAAATCTAGCTTTAATTATATAAATGATAAACAATCTTTTTACTCTCAAGGATCAAAAGCGCCAAATAGTTATGTAGATTCTGCTTGATGAGAACGTTCTTTTGGTAAATTTTCAATATCATGAGCTCTAAAAGTTGAGAAAAAATAAAAATTATAGTGCATATAAAAAAGGCTTTAAATATAGTACAATACTATATTTAAAGCCTTTTTTCTCTTGTAGACTCTTTCTCTTTGACTAAATGGAAAGAATTAATCCCCTTGTGGGTGAATGCTGTGTGCAAGATAGGGATTCCTACATATCAAATCAACTATAACTCAAATCAAGGCTTTTATTACATATTGGAAAATCTGCAATGATGTTTTTTAATACAGCATATTCAAGTAAATTCCAGTTTACAAAAGAAGGGTCTTTTGCTTTGTAATATACTATTTCTCAATTTTCTACTACTATCATTTGAAAGATTTCTCATCTATGTCATTCTACAAAACTAGTATATAAACCATCTTTTAATTCTATATCTTGTTTCTTTTCTTTTTCTTCTACTAAGTCCTCTAGTTTTGATAATACTTTTCTAATATAATTAATTGATTGAAATATTTCTTTGGCTCTTACTTGAAATCTATCAAAACTATCTCATTGTATTCACAAAATAGGATGAACAATAATTTCATTTTCTATATAATCAAGATCTGTAGTTCTATAATCCATTACCAATTTACTTGCCTTAGCTCATAATCACAAAGCAGAATGTAATTTAGCAGTTTCTAATGATACTATTCATGTATCTTTGAATCTATCATATATTCATGATGAATATTCTTCTATATATATTAAAGTTTTAATCCTTTTTTCTACTTTTTTAAATAAATGTTCAACTTTTTTTATATCTTCTTTATTAATTTTTTTTCAAGAATTTCAAAAATTTATAACATTTTTCAAAGTTCTATTTCAAAAAATTTCATTATTTAATTCTAAGAACTCCTCCCTAACACTTAAATAACCATTTAATAAAAAACTTTGTCATACATCATTTCATAAAGCTCCAATTGTCCATAAATGATTATAAATTCTTTCTAATTCTAGTGCTAAAATTCTATTTAATTTTGTACTATTACTTACTTTTAAATCCGAAGCCTGTTCTATCAATCTAGCAAATCAAATAGCATATGCAACAGCAGTATCTCAAGCTATATCTTGACTAGCTTTCAATAATTTATTTAAATCTTTTTCTTTAGAAAAATATTGTTCTACTCATCTATGTTTCCATCACATTTGAATGTCTAGATTCAAAGTATCCTCTCAATCAACTGTAAATCTGAAATGTCCTGGTGGAATTATTCATGCGTGTATTGGTCAAACTGGTACTTCTACCAATCATTCTCACTTAACTTCAGTAAATATATAACTGACTTTTTCATCAATCATTGGTTTACCTAATTTTCTAAGTGGAAAAAAATCTTTTGAATGTGTATGCAATCTAAGTATAGAATTTTCAAAGTTTTCTGTAGTTCTACCATAATAATCATATATTTCATTTTGATATAAATATGCACAATAAAATTCATCACTAAGTTTTGGCAACTCAATATCATTTGCAGAAATAATAGTATAAACAATAGTATTTCAATCTTTTTTGAAAACAACAAAAAGTTCATCATTGTCTTTATCTACTTCTCTAAGAAATTCTCATACGAATTCTGTTGTATGATATTTTTTTACCTCTTCTATTAAATAGGTAAAATTATCTAATTTATTAATTGTTAACATATTAGTTTGAATAATTAAAATATAATCCCCCTATCCCAACCTTTCCCCCCAAGGGAGAAAGGAGTAGAACAATTTGTTGCCACTATCTGGTCTATCCCCTCGCCCCTGGGGAGAGGGTTAGGGTGAGGGATAAAAGGGAGGTGTCCTGTGGACAAGGATGGGTTAATTATTTAAGCCCCCATTATAAATATAACACTAATTAATACAGCTATAATTAAACTAAGTATAATCGGCAGATGCATAAAAGATATTTTGAAATCTTTATCAATCTTTTTTAAATCTGCTACATTTTCTTTATCTATGAAAAGTGAAGAAAAATTGTATAATAATCAAGTAAATGCTAAAACTATACCAACAATAAATATTAATGCATACCAAGGATTAATTATAAATGCTTGAAAAATTATACCTATTTCACTAATAAAAAGTGGAGACGGTGGTAATCAAACTAACATGAATAGTGATATAACTAATAGTATTGAAGAAATTTTCATATACTTAGATATATTTTTTATATTATCATATTGACCTGTATGAGTATATAATAATATATTTCATGCAGACATAAATGCAGCTGTTTTTATAAATGAATGCCCTATTATATGTAATATAGAAAATATTGGAACTCAAAGAGCCCAAGAAAATGCTATTATTCACATATTTTCACTACTAGAATAAGCTAATGTTCTCTTGTAATGATGTTGTATTAACATTACAAAACCACTATAAATAATCGTTATAAGGGAGAAAAACATCATTAAATTAGAAGTGAATGTTGTTTCTAATTGAACATCAATTATAGATTGAGTTCTTATTATCATATAAAATGCTAATGGTAAAAGTATAGATGACATAAATGCAGATATAGGAGTAGATCACTTTCAATGTGCATCTGGTAACCAACTATTTAGAGGGAAAAATCATACTTTTGTACCGAATCAGATTAATATGAATACAAAAGCTATTTCAAGCAATTTTGTATTTACTATTTCTTCTTTTACTAGATTTGTTATATCTAAACTATGTACTCCAGAAAGAATAATCATGAATAATCATAATAATCAAATAGTTACACCTATTCAACACAATATTACATATTTCCATGCTGCTTCCCAACTAGATTTAGTATTATAGAAACTAATAAGAAAAGTGGTAAATATTGTAGTAGCTTCAAGAGCTATCCACATAACCATCAGATTTTTTGAAACTGCAACAATAAGCATAGAAAAAATAAATAAATTTATCATTATATTATATTGTTTTAATCTTCATCTACCTATTTCTTTATGTTCTATTTCAGTCCTGAAATAACTTATAGAATATAATCCAATAATAAAAGATAAAACTAAAATAATTGAATAAAAAACAATATTTAAACTATCTAATACAAAAAAATCATTGGCAAAAGTTGCTTTAGTTACTAAAAAATAAATAGCAATAGCTGACAAAAAGAAATAAATAATTGCAATAAAGTTTAGATATTTTTTAGCAGTATTTTGGCTAAAAAATATAGCTATAATCCCTAATAATAGAGGTAAGAAAATACTTATATAAAATAATATTTCCATAAAAATTTTGTTAAGAGTTAATAATTATTTTTCTAATGCTTCAATTCTGATATTTTAGAAATATTTGTACTTCAAGCTACTAGTTTTATATTATATACAAGGATTAGTAATATAAGTAATATTAGAAGAACATCTATAATAATTCAAAATTCAATATAAAATGGAACTTTTTCTAAAACAAGTAGTCAAATAAGAAATATAGCATTTTCTATTTCCAGAAATGAAAGTATATCTCAAACAAGCTTTCTATGATTTACGAAATTCAACATTCATGCTAAAAATATAAAAAAACTTGTTACAAATATAGGTTCATTTTTTCAAAAAATATATAAACCTGTAAAATATGAAAATACGAAAAAAAATATAAGTAAAATGAAAACTAAACTAATAGGAATTCTAAAAACTCTATCTGTAACCCTCATTTTTAATTTTTTTACATAAAAATTTTTTATAAAATAGTTTATGTATCAAGGAATAAAAATTAATCTTACAAATATAGCAAAGATAAAAGAGACAAATAATACCATATCATATAGAAAAGATTCAGAGTGTATTATAAAAAACAACACCAAAATCAATAACACTTGTAATACATAATATCTTAAAAAACTTATGTAATTATTAGTAGTAGATATTAGAATGGTAGTAAAAACTATTCAATAAATTACTATATTAAAATATTCTTCCATTTTTTTAATTTAAGATATAAAATATAACTAAAAATATATTTAAAAGAAATAGAAAAATAAATATATTTTGGTATTTAAAAAGACGAATCTTTACTATAAATATTTCCCAAGCTCAAATTATACATGACAAAATTAAAATTTTGAAAAACCACAAAGCAAATAATCAAAAAGCACTAATTATTCAAAAAGTAAATGGGAAAAATATATAAATAAAAAGTGATAAAAATGTGATTAATTTAATTTTAGATGATAACTCCATAATAGCTAAATGTTTAGAATTTGTTTCAAGTAACATTGCTTCATGAATCATTGTAAGCTCTAAATGTGTAGCTGGATTATCAAATGGAAATCTTTTATTTTCTGCTAGAATAATATAAAAGAAAATTATTCCTATTAATATTAACATAAATCAAACCATAAAATCAATATTTCCTGATAATATAAAAGTATGAATATAAGAAATATCTGTAGTTTTAAACAAAAAGGCTAAAGTAGCTATCAAAAGTATCAGTATTGGTTCAACTATAGCCATAACAAAGAATTCTCTTTCTGCTCACAATCAACCAAAATAAGTTGCATTATCCATAGCATACAAAATCATAAAAAAAGTTGCTAATGCTCATAAATAAAAGAAAATAAAAAAACTTAAGTTGAATATTGATTCACTTCATCCAACAGGAATAAGCATGAATAATACAAAACTTACTGAAAAAATAACAAAAATAGATAATATAGAAATAAAACTAGTAAATTTTGATATATATTGTCATTTTTTTGTAAATAACTTATAAAAATCATAATATGTTTGAAACATACTAGGTCATTTTCTACCATTAAAAAATGCTTTTGTATTTTTAATAATACTATCAAATAAAGGTACTAACAAAATAGCAATGATTTGAAAAGCTAAATATTCAAAAATTATCATAAGTATAGGTTAAAAAACTATTATATAAAGAATCGTTAATATCAAAGTTATAAGAATATATGAAACATAATGTTGCAAAACTCAGTCTTGCATAGATTTCAATTTATTTGATATATATAGTACTAAATCTATTACTTTTTCAAATAAATAGTGAACCTTTAAAAAATATGTTCTTTCATAATTTATACTTGATAAATATTTTTTGTAATAAATTTTTCATTCTACTTTGGATATATGTGTAGTAATATTTTTTTCACTATATATTCATTTATATAGTCTTCTAATAGCTTGAATAAGAGATTCTGCCTTGTATTGACTTTTTTTAACCAAATACGGATATCAACAATTCCATACATCCATTTTTTGTTCTTTTCATGAAATACTTTTATAGAAATAATATGAAATTATTCATACGATTACAAGTAATATAAACATAAATAATGGTATATATACTATGCTATTACCAGCATTTACAACAAATAAATTATTTGGGGCGTCCACAAAATCAAAAATCTTTGAAGCTAATAATGTAATTATTCCAGGAATAAATGATAATACTAAAATAGATGCAATTAATATAAAATAAGAGATATATTCATTTATATTTCATTTTTTTTCTATATGTATGTTTTCATCTCTAGAATTTCATAAGAAAATAATAGAGAACAATTTTGTAAATCATACAAAAGCTAAAACACTCATCAATCCAACTAATACAAATGTAATTAATCAAACTAATGATAATAAAGTATCTGTACCTCAAATAATCAAATTTATTATTCAAATATACATTGTAAGTTCAGAATTGAATCCATTAAATGGGGGAATTCATGCAATAGCTAATGTAGAGATAAGAAAAATTACAGTAAATAATGGCATTATTTTTGCTATTCAACCAAGTCTAGAATAATCATAATTATGATGTGCTCTTTCTATAAGTGATCAAGCTAGAGAAAACATCATTGTTTTATATATAGAATGATTAAATGTATGAAATAAAGTAGCAATAATACCTATAGAAGTTATAGAATTATTACTAGTTGCAATTCAGGCGACTATGACTCAAAGTCATACATATATAAAACCAATATTTTCAATCGTTGAATATGCTAAGAATTTTTTTATATTATTTTGTATTAAACCATAAAAAATTCACCAAAATGCTGTTATAGCTCATAATATCAATAATACATAAGCAAATCTAATATCCAAAGTAGCCATAAAAAACAAGTAAAATTTAATGAGCATAAAAACTGGTAATTTTACCATAAATCATGACATCAAAGCAGATATATTAGATGGAGCAATAGGGTGTGCTTTTGGTAACCATATTTGAAGAGGAAATAATCATGATTTTCAACCAAATCACACCAAACTACAAACAAAAACTAATACCATTGCACTAGTAGATAATGATAAATGATCCCAATTACTAAAAATTGTAGATTGAGTTAGTAGAATAAATGGTATGAAACTAATTAATATGAAAAACATTCAAATATGAGTCAATACCAAATACCACATTCAAGAAATTCTTGATTCTTGTTTTGAACTTTCATGTACTACCAAGAAATAACTTGATAATGACATAATTTCCCAACAAACCAAAAAAGTAAAAGCTTCATTTGATACCAACACTCATAACATACTAGTTACAAATAAAGTAAAAAATAAAGTATAATAATTTAGTTTATTTTTGTTTAAAAAACTGTTGTAATAATTAGAATAAAAAAGTACAGATATTCAAACAATAGAAAATATAAGCATAAAAAATGCTTCTAATTGTCCTACTTTGATTAATACACTAGAAAAAAATTCTGTACTAGTAATATTAAACAATACAGATATAGATTTACCAAAAAGAAGCAAAAATGCTATTATAAGCCCATAATTAAGGACTTTTACTTTATTTTCTGTCAAACTAAAAAACATTGAATATAAAACAGAAAATATAAAAATAATTATTGCTATAGATAACATATAAAATAATTAATAATAAAATCCCTATCCTGAATCCTTGTCATCCCCCTATCCCAACCTTTCCCCCCAAGGGAGAAAGGAGTAGCACAGAAAGATAGACTAAGTACACTACAAACTAAATCTTTTTTATAAAACTTCAGAAATAGGAAAGAATAACTTTCGCATTTGCAGGATTACCTGGTATTTCTAAATCTACTTTTCAAAGTACTTCCTTGGCACTTTTACAATCAGTAAATCTAGGATCCCCATTAATTGCATAATCCCCTATTGCTATAACTACCTTTGGCTCTTGTATTACTTTATATGCATCAAGTACTGCTTGTTGCATATTTTTAGGTATAGAACCAACTATTACAACTCAGTCTGCATGTTTTGGAGATGCCACAAAATCTATCCCATACGATTGAACACTGTAAGCAGGTCATTCAAGAGCATATAATTCGGCCATTGTACTCTCATCATCTCATGAGTCGATAACTCTTAGCTTTAAAGACTTACGAAGTTGCTCTGGTGCGAAATTCCTAAGATCTATATGATTAGGTCTTACTCTATATTGCATCATCTTATTTAATATCTCTTTTAAAAGGTTGTAAAAAAACATATAATTTGTCTTAAAAATATAAAACGAGAAATTATCTTGGTAACATAAAACGTAGGATATTTTAATATTTTTTTTAAATAGTCAAACTTATTATATTATTATTGATAAAAAATAAAAAAAATGAAAAATAAATTTTTCATTTTTTTTGATAGATTATAATACTTCTATTACTTTTTTACTACAGTAAAGTTAACCATATTATATATAAAAATTATAAGTTTATCAATTTAATTTTTTATTGTGTGATATATTAGTTTTTCGGAAACCACGGGATAAATTTACTAGTTTTTTCTTTGTATTCATTCCAATTATCTTTTTTTTCTTGTCTTTTTTCTTTTAATGGTACTCATGAAACAAAAAGTAATAAAAATGTTATTGTGAAAAATCATATAAAACTAAATATATTAACTCCGGCTCATATAACACTTATTCATAGCCAAAACATACTTTCTCAAAAATAATTTGGATTTCTAGAATATTTAAAAAGTCCACCTGTAAAAACCTTATTTTCTTCGTGTTTATTTTTCAGATAATTTTGTACTTGATAATCAGAAACTATTTCAATAAATAATCATATAATAGATATTGTAATACCTATTATTAAAAAATAAATATTTAAATCTTTTGAAGAAAATATATAGTACAATGGAAAAGCTATCACAAACATAATTAACATTTGTAATATATATATTTGAAAGAAACTACGAAAATAAAAATATTTCCAGTTAGATCTCCATTCTGCATATCTAGGATCTTCTTTTTTTATTACTAATTTTCTTTTAAGTATATAATAAGAAAGTCTAATTCCCCAAAATGATACAATTAATAAAACAATGGTTTTGTATAAATCAAAATCAGTTTTGAATATATACATATAAAATGCTAATATAACAAATCAGGTTCACCAAAAAATATCTACTATAGAATTATCTTTTATTTTTATACTTATTAAAAACAAAATAATATATAAAATAAATATTATCAAAAATTCCATTATTTTACTAAATTATAAAAATAATAACTACTTAATGCTACAACCATACATGCAAATGTTCACCAAGCAATATCGATTATAGTAAATTTTAAAGAATAATTATTTATAAAAGCATAATTAGTTAAATCATACATAGCATAACTTAAGAATCATAACAATGCTCAATAAATCAATATTTCCTTATAAGAATTATATTTCAAAGTAACAAATGTTACTACCATAATAGCAATAATTACCCAAGCTAAAACCCCAGCTGCTAGATTTATCTTTATTGCTCAGTTTTCAACTGTTATAAGACTTCAAAATTCTCTAATAGTAAAATTTTTAACCACAAATCAAAGCCAAACATAGTCAAGTAAAAGTAATGTTATAAATCAAGCAACATACGCAACAAGTATTTTTAGTATCTCCATATTTATATAAATTAAAAAATAAACAAATTCTAGTATATACATATTTACAAAAATAAATAGTAATTATAAAAAAATTTATAATTACTATTTATTAATTTATTTTTTATGGATTTTTTTCAACAAATTCTAATAATTTATCAATTTGTTCATGTAATCATTTATTTAATCTAACTCAAAACTCTCTATATTCTTCATCTTTTAATTCTCATGGGAATGTTTTACTATAATATTTATAAGTAATTTCTGATATATCTATACCTCTTAATCTTCTGATTTGCTCAATTAAAGAATTACTATTTACTGTATCCGTAATCCCTTTAATACAATCTTTCCCCCATCTTTGATTATAGTTTTTATTAATATGGGATATATTACGAAACAATTCAGCAATTGTTTTGATGTCTATTCAGTTTAACTCTTCCAGATCAGACAACATTTTGATTATCATTTCTCAAACCAAAAAACAATTACTAAATGTTAAATTATCAATAGGGTCTCTATAATAAGAAATATTTTTTCTATTTATTTGTTTTATTCAAGTTAATTCTTCCATATCGAGACATCATCTAACTCACTCATAATTACTAGGTCATACTATTACCATTGCTCTCATACATTCAGGATCCAAGATAAGTATTTCATTATGTTCTTTTTTGTATGTATAAGGATCTACATATTGTCGATTGTAATCTACAACCTTTTCACTAAATCACATTTTGTAAAGATTAGAAGAAAAAGTTGAAGAATGATTTGAAGGGAAATTATTTCTTCCATCAGGTTCTCAGCTTGCATAAATGTCCATAATATCTTTTACTGTTTGTTCTCAAATTTGTACAATTTTTTGTCTTCTACTTTCTAAAACTTCATCCAACTTTCAATTTTGTATTTTACTACTCTTACAAAGATCTCTAGCTTTATTTATTACTTCATCTGATGAGTGTACATTTCAAGCAAGTTCTATTAAATAATTTAAACCTTTTTCAACTTCCGATAATAATTTATCATAATCATGAGAGGGTAATTCCCCAGCCAATCTAATTATATATATTTTTGCTTGATCAAATCTATATAATAATTGTTCGAAAAATTTTGAGAATACCAATTTATCAATTATCCGCCTATCTAATGATGGACTTTTTACTAATATCCCCATTACATCATCAATACCACCCATGATTTTTAAAGCTGCTTCGCTATTCCTATTATTTGTTTCTGATTCAAATTCTCTAACAAATATATTTACCATTTCATTTATCCAATCTTGTGGCTTATTCATCCAATTTTGTGGCTTACTTATTCAATCTCTTGAATCCCTTAAAACTATTTCTAGATAATTTTCGTTTTTAAACCAATAAGCAATAGTAAATACTCTTCACTTTATCTCTAATAAATCTAAAAGATCCTGCTCAGAAAATATACCTCAATATATATCATCACAATCTGATTTTATCTCTATAGATCAAGCTAAATCTTCATTTGTAATAGTTCACTCTTCAAAAGGACCATTCAACAATTTTTCAAAAGAAACTCAAATAGATGTAACCTTTATTCATTTTGATTCTAAAAAGTTATAAACCCTTTTTGTCAGTTTATCTAATTCTATATATTTTGGATATGTTTTTATTTCATCTATATAATTATTTCTTCTTTCTATATATCTTAAATGGCCTAAATATTCTGATGTTTTTCACGAAGTAGTAAAAAAATAATTATTATCTAAACAATGAAAATTACCGTTTGTATCTAGTCATAAACCACTATCTCATTTTAATAATTTTTCGGCTTGATCTTTTACCTCTTCAACCATACTAGAATGACATAATCATTCAATACTTCAATCTTCTGTAGCAAAATCGACTAATTTGCCCACGTTGTTCCATTCTATCATTTGTTCAATACAACACTTAATAATAACCAATTCAGACCCCCGTCAATACATCCCCCTATACATATAAGGATAAAGAAAAGATCAATCCCTAATTACTAATTCTTGGATATTAGTAGGATTTTCATTGAATTCTATATCTTTTTGTGGAGTATCAAGTACTATTTTTGCAAGTCCTTTTGTATCATCTCATACACGATCAATCTCATTATTTCATTGTTTTTCGCTAAAAGCACATATTGGATCCTCTTTAGCACTAGCATCAAGTATTGACATAATCATATATTAAGTTTTAAATGGTAGGATTATATAAAATTTCATCGTGTTGTCAAATAGATTATTTATTGTTTAATATATTTTTTAAACAATAAAGACTTTTCCAACTAATCAATCCATAACAATATGTAATCTTTTGTAACCATTTAAATCTTGAATATTAGCTCTTTTTTGTAAATAACAAGAAGGTAATTCAAAAATATCGCTAAATTTATAATCTTGGTTAAAAATAAATAGTAATCATCTCTCTGCACACAATGTTTCTATATGTCAAGATAATTCTTTTGTCGGTCATAAAACTATTACTACTCCAGATTGAGGTAAATTATTTTCATTCATACCTTGTCATATGGATGATAATTTACTAGTTTCAAAAATTACAATTCAATTTTTTTGTGAATTATCCATCCGATTTGGTAAAACATCCAGTTCTAAATCACAAACTCATAAAGCTCTTCATTCAAATAAAATTTGTTTATTAGGAAACTCTATATTCATAATTTCTGAATAATTTTTAGGTAAAAAACGACTTTGTAAAATAGCACATATTAGGTTCGAATCATTATATTTATAAAAACATTCCTTTATTTTAAATTCAATTTGTAATGTTTTTTTATAATATTTTTCTAATAAATAACAAACAATTGATAATGAATTTATAATATAATACCCTTCTAACTTCTTTTTATCGATTTGGTAATAAAAAATAGATTCCTCTTGCCATTCATATCCACACTTTTTTTCTAATACTGTTCTATCAATAACTGGCCTAATTCAATTATCTAATACAATATCCATCAAACTTGGAACTCATTTAACAACAGTATTAACATATCAACTATTTATAGTTTTATAATCAACCCCCTCCTCATCAACAAATTCATGAATAACAATTCCCATTTTTTCTTCTTTTATTCATTTTCTCTTACGGTAAGCGATAGCTCTATCAGAATTTACAGAAGTATATACTTGAATAACTATATTTTTAAATTCTTCAATTGATAATTTTCCATTAAATTCAATAGAATCATATATTCCAGCTCAAGTTGAATCTTCACCATCTTCTGAATACACAGCACTGCTTCTCACCTTAATTTTTCTTCATTTTATCCAATCATAATATGGTTTTATATCGGCTGTTATATCCTCTCATTTAACCCATTTATCATAAATCGCAACAGGTATTGTATCGAAATCAGGAATATAACAACTTTTTTTCAATGAATTAAGAAAATTTAAAATTTTATCTATCAAGTCTCTGATTATTATTAAATTAGCTCATTTAGCTCAAAATTTTTGAGTTTCTTGTTTTAATCTTTCTAAATCTAATGTTCATATTTCATTTTTAAATCTTTCTTCAAACTTGATTTTTTGTAAAAAAAATACAATATCATTCATTATATATGCACTCATTATACTATTTAGCATTTCCATATATATTCAATCGCTAGAATTTATAGAATATAGCATAGGAATATCCAAATATTCCTCTTTATTTCGAGTCCATAGTGTAAATTTATATTTACTGAACAATTTTTCTAAATGTTTTTGTATTTCTAATAATATTTCAGATTTTAACTCATCTAAATCTTCGTTTTCATACCTTTTAATCAACCTTTTTAAAGGAACTGCTTCTATTTTTAAACTACATAAATAATTCCTTGCAAAAGTATAGGGTTCTCTATTATTTTCTATTATATACTCCAAAATATTATAAATATCTATTAAGCTATATTCTCAATAATAATCAAAAATATCTTCATAAAACTGATCTATATCAAAATCACTTTCACGGTCTTTATCTGATTTTTCTTTAGCATATTTGAATAATTCTTCATAATAAGATAAATCTAATACAGATTTAGATTCATTTATTGTAGTAGATATTCATTCACAAACTTCACTATGACTATATTTTGATACTATATTATCTTGAGGAACCTCTGATATATTATCTTTTCATTTCATTGGAGTTTTAGGTTATGAATATTTTTGTACAATTTTACCAACAGTCGCAAAAAAATCTTCAAATTCAAATTCTACATCCAAATTATATTTTTCTTTTATCCAAATTTTATCCTTTATATACTTTTCCATAAGAGATTATTCACATTTTTTCTTTTAATTCTCATAATAATTTTTGCCCTACTTTTCTCATATTTTCACTTCATTCTTCTATTGACGAAATTACTAAATCCATATTTTGTTTATAATATTCTCTTCTTTCTCTTATTGGTGCTATTAATTTTTCTAAAACTTCTACTAGAAGTTTTTTCAATTCTCAATCTCAAACACTATTTTCTCATCATTTTATATATCTTGATTTTAATTTTTCTAAATGTTTTTTATCTTCATAAAATATATCTAAATATTTAAAAACTACATGTTTTTCAATATTTCCTGGTGATTCTACACTTATTTTTCATGTATCCGTATACATACTATTTACTCCTGTTTTTATTTCTTTTAAAGTGGCAGTTAAATAAATTGTATTTCATAAACTTTTACTCATTTTATCATTTCAATCTGTTCAAACTAATCTAGGAGTATCTGATAATAAAGCTAATGGTAATGGAAAATTTGTCCCGTACATTGTATTTACTTTTTTTATTACTTTTCTTGATAATTCTACATGTGGAACTTGATCTTCTCAAACTGGTACTATTTCTCAGTATGGTAACATAATATCTGCTACCTGACTAACTGGATAATTTATGAATCATAAAGAAATAGAACTATTTTCACTTTCTCATCTTTTTTCTATTTTTTTCATTTCATCTTTTAGTGTAGGATTATTTGTAGCCACACTATAAGGAGTAAACATTGTTAATAGATTGAATAATTCTGCAAATTCTGGTACATAGCTTTGAACTACAAAATTTGATTTTTTAGGATCAAGTCAAACAGCTAACCAGTCAATTACCATATCAATAACTGAATTTCTCAATCTCTCCGTATCTCACAGATGATCTCATAAAACTTGATAGTCAGCTATTAAAAAATTGCATTTTATATTTGGATTTCATTGTAATTTTAACCAATTTTCCAAAGCTCATTTATAATGTCATATATGTAGTCTTCCACTTGGTCTCATTCATGTAAGACAAGATAAAGTTTTATTTCCAACTTTATCACTTAAATTTTCTATTCAGTTAATTATATGTTTTCTATCTTGTGAATCTTCTTTTTGTTCAGTTTTTTTCATAATGTAGCTTTTATTAAATAGTATTAATACATTATATATATTTAATTTTGTTTTTAAGTCAAAAATAATCTATTTATAAATCATAGCTCATTTACTTCATTCCATGAATACTTTCCATTTTCCAGATAAATTTTTAGAAAAAAATTTAGAATTATGTTCTAGAAAAATTACAGGTATTCATAATTCTCTTATTCTCATAAGAGCATGTGTTCATAATCATTTTGTTCAACTCATAACAATTCATCTTAAATTTGTATTATCTGAGACTTTTATATATGGAAAATCTGATAATCAATCAATTACAACCATATATCAACTTTCTGAAGATGAATCTAATTGTTTAACTCGTTCATATAGAAATATTTCTTTTTGTTCGTAACTCCAAAATATATAATCATATAATCTAATAATATTCAATTCCTCATTATTTATATATCACATACAAGAATTTTTTTCTTCATCTGATGATAATAATAATTCTTTAATAACTCTTTTATTTGGCTTAACCATATTCTCAGGTTTAATAAAATTTGTTGTTATTTCTCTAGTTTGAATAAAATATATTTCTCAATCATGAACAACAAATTCTAATTCTAATGGATATCAATAAATGGCCTCTAAAGAAGAATAATATCAAACAATTTTTTCATATTGTTCTAAAGAAAATGGTAAATAATTACAACCTCATGAATCTACTTGTTGATCATAACACATATCAAGCTTAATACTTCATTTAATATTATAATTATGTTCCGATACAGGATTATAACTATAAATTATATTTCATTCCAAATCTATTCATGCAACTGAATTTTGTCTATAATTATTGAATCCTCATGGCATATTCTCAAATGCTAAAATTCTTCAAGAACATTGTTCCAAATCAACCGTTATTGCTTGATTTGAATTACTAGTTACTAATGTTGGCATTCATTTCACTCATTTAATTCTAACAAAAGTATCATCTCATAAGCCTTCTTTACTCACAACTCATCATCAATCAGGATAATAAAATTTTCAATTAATTCCTAATTTTCATAGTCATAATTCATAATATGCATTATTTCTACTATTAAGAGGTTCATTATATAAAGATTCATTATGTATATCTCATGGAACTTCCATAATTGTTAATCACATGAATACTTCTTCAGATAATCATTTTTGTGATTGATAGTTTTTTGCATCATATCATTTTGCACTTACCAAGACTTTAATAACTTCTCGTTTGAAACATTCAAAATCAGAAGTTGCACAAAAACCTGTATAAAAAATACCAGGATAATTATTTTCTCATCAATCCTCAACATTTGCAGAAGATCTAATAGAAATAAATTTTGATCAAGAAAACTTATTAAAAATGTTTTTTAAAAATTCTTCATCTTCTTGAGTAAAAACAATATGATTATCTAGACTTAAAAATTTATTTGATTTTACTCTTAAACGTTCTTCAATAATATTATCTGAATATTCCTGTTCTGCAGGATTATCATTATTTACTAATGGTTCTTGAAATGGATCTCAATTAATTATTCATAGTCATCCTAAAATATCTGGTCTTATGTAATCAACTAAATATTCTATAGAAATTTCTGTTAACCTATACTTGATTCAATTATCATTAAAACAATAAAAAACAATTCATATATCATCTAGTTCAATTAAATCATATTCATATCAATTAAACTCACAAAATAACTCTAATAAAAATGAATATTTTCAATTTAAATCTTGAATATTTAGATTCCTCAATAATGCTTTAAGTATATTTTGGTTTTCTACTAAATATCATTTTATAAAATCTAATCTTCAATCTTTCAAACTATCTGATAATAATAAACTATCAAATTCCTTTAGCATGTTTAATCATGCATTATTCTCATCAGAATTTGTTAATCTTTTATAAAAGTTAGTATCAATAAACTCTGTGTGAGGAACTTTAAATCAAATCCTTTTTGATAATTCAATAAGTAACATAATACCATACGATTTTCATCAAAATAATTCTACCAATTCATCTTTTCTTGATAATAATAATGAATATCCATCATTAAATAAACTTTCTCAATCAATTAAAACTGATTTAATAGCAGTTCTAACTTCAGGATGTAAATCAGAAGGATCTCATATAATTTCTTCATTCCTTAATAGTTCCATAAAATTTTATTAATAATAAATTCTCTACATTATATAAATTTTCGTCTATTGTCAATTTATAGTTTTATTGTTTAATATAGAAATGAAAGTAACATATCAGAAATTATAAAAAATAATTAAAAAAAATTGATTAAATCAATAATAATATTATAATAATATAGATTAATTTTTAACTTAAAAAATATGACAGATATAACAGAAAATATAGAAAAAGATGAAAAAGATCTTTTAGAATCTGAGGATGATTCAAAACCAGAAGTACATGTAGAAAAACATGAAAAAGTTCCAAATGAAATAATACAAAAATATACTAGACCACCTGCATTTCAAAAATCATTTAGTACATGAAGATGAAATACTCAACCAAGTAATAATAGACAAAGACCTGGTAGAGCCGCTTGAAGATGAAGATAATTATATTTATTAATATCTTAATATGGAATGTATTTTTTGTAATATTGTAAATAAAAAGGCACCTAGTTGGACTGTTTTCCAAGATGAATTTATAAGTGCTTTTTTTGACTATTTTCCTGCTACAAAATGACACTTACTAATAGTTCCAAATAAACATTACTCTAATATTTTTGAAATACCAGAAGATATCCTTTGTAAAATTTCTGCATTATCAAAAAAGATATCACTATTTTATAAAGAAAAAATGTGAATAGAAAATATAAATATTTTGCAATCAAATGGTAGATTAGCATGACAAGTAGTATTTCATTATCATATGCATATAATTCCTAGAGAAATAGATGATAATGTAAATTTTAAATGGGAACATGATGAAAGTATTAGAACTGAATATGATGATTTAAAAGAATTTATTATTAATGAACTATAATACAAAATATTATTTAAAATTAAATAATAAAAAAACTTACTAAAAATTTTTAGTAAGTTTTTTATGAGATGAATTATATAACTTTTACATTTACAGCATTCACTCCTCTTTTACCTTCCTCAAGATCAAATGTAACACTTTGTCCTTCTGTTAAGTTGTTGTTACCCTCAACTCATGAAATATGAACGAAATATTCACTATTAGTATTATCCTCAACTATGAAACCGAAACCTTTAGTTTCGTTAAAAAACTTAACTTTACCTGTACTCATTATAAAAGATTTATAAATAATAAAAAACTAATTAACATATGAACACTCATATACTATTCATTTTTAAATTATTATCAAGAAAATAAAATAAATTTTTATAATATAATTAAAATTATATCATTTTTTGCCTTTCTATTCATATTTTTAGATGATTTTAAACAAAATTAAATTATCTTATTTTTATCTTAAATATTTACCATATGTACTCTTGATATAATAATTATTAAAAATAAAAAAAATGATTGTTAAATTAACAATCATTTTTAAATTAGAAAAAATTACTCAAGACCATTAGTTTCATCAACTGGAGATTCTACAGAATCAGAATCATTTTCAATAGGAGCAGTTTCATCCATAACTGTATTTTCTTCCATATTAACATTTTCATCAACTACTGGAGTTTCTTCCATGTTAACATTTTCATCAACTACTGGAGTTTCTTCCATATTAACATTTTCATCAATTACTGGAGTTTCTTCCATATTAACATTTTCATCAACTACTGGAGTTTTTTCAGCACCACAAGAAACTAAAAATAACATAACAAATATTACTAAAAATTTTTTCATAAATATATAAATAATAAATATAAATTACATGCGTATTATAATTCTAAAAATACAAGTTTAATTATAATAAAAAAAATGAAAATAAAAATTTATTTTAAATTTTAACTTTACAAGAATAGCAAAAATATTTATAAAATATATTAAATCCTTAAATAATGCAGTAAATATCAAATTTCTTAATAACTTATAATTTAAGCTAATTAAATATTTACTTTTACCAATATAATTGCATAATTAATAAAATTTCAAAAAAGTATCATTATTAAATTTGTACATTTCTATAATGTTTTACCTTGTAACTTTTTTCTCACCTTAAAATAGTAATGACATCAAACCTTATTTTTTCGAAATCTAGTCTATTTTTTACTACATAATAATCTATTGTTTTTTTACATTTTCTAAGTTTATTTTGAATTATTGATTCTTCAGGTATTCAATAATTTGTATTATTCCTATATTTTACTTCTATGAAAACTACAATTTCACCTTTTTTTGCTATTAAATCTATTTCTCAAAACCTTCAGAATTTATAATTTGTATCCAAAATAGTATATAAATTTTTCTGCAAATACTTAATAGCTATTACTTCTCAATTGTCTCAGGTTTGTTTAGTGGTATTCATGATATTTATTATTTATTGCTTTTATTTTATAATATTTTACTAATAATCTCTTTATTTATCTCTTCTATACTTCTCATATTTCAATCTTTTTCACAATCTATTTTATACCAATTTTCAAATCTATCTACTACTTCCATAGCCGACTTATGTGCATCTATCAAGTGATTTTTGTCTTCTTCATGCAAGTCCATAGTTTTTCAATCTTTTAGATATTTTCTTTCTTCCTTCATTAATACCAATTTTTGACTCATTTCTGGGCTCACATTTAGAAAAATTGTCATATCTGGTTTTGGTATTTGAAAAATATTGTATTCTAAATCATATAACCAATCCAGAAATTCATGTCTTTCTTTTTTATCTTTTATTTTACCAGCCTGATGTATCATACTTGCAGAAACATATCTATTACTTATTATAAAATCGTATGTTTCATAATCTTTTTTCAATTCAAAACTATCATCAAATCTATCAATAGCATAAAATATACTTGCCTGTCTCGCAGAAACATTTTTTCAATATTCTCAATTCAAATATTTTTCTACTGCAAAAGCTGATTTTTCTCAATATCTAGGATAATCCAAAACTTTTACAGTTTTTCACATAGCTTTTAATTTTATTTCTAACAATTTAACCTGTGTTCACTTTCCAGATCAATCAATTCAATCAATGACTATAAACATATATATAATTTTTAATAAAATATTATCATTAATTATTATAATAATATATCTGAAATATGAAAATGTAAAATTACATAATCTCTATATAAATAACCTTGACTTTTATATTTTATTTATTATAATAATATTAACATAACTCAATTACTGAGTTTAATATTTTACAGTTTAAACATTTATATATGGCAATTACAAATCCAAATGATGCATGAGGTGTACCAAATTCTATTTTAAACTTTCAAAGAAATCTCGCTGAAAGAAGTAGAAGGAAAAAAATAGTAAAACAGAAAGGAAAGGTTAAGGATGAAGCAGATAGAATTCTTAAACTAGAGAAACAAAAAATTCTTGAATTTAAAGAATGATTATTAAAAATATCTACACGTTTTAATATAAGAATTATGACTTTTTCCGAAACTACCAGTTTATATGATATAGAAATAGAACTAAAAAGACTATTCGATGATTATTCAACACGAATCAACGATTCTATGTGAAAAAAAGAAAAAGAGATTAATAGTTATAATAAAATATTAACAGAAATCCAATCTCTATTAAGTAAACTTCATAGTATCAACACTTAAATTTAAGTGTTTTTTTATATTCACTATTTTTTTCTTTACAAAATAAATTATTATTTTAAAATAAAGCTAATAGAAATAATAATAAAAAATGAATATAACAGAAGATTTAGAACAGGCCATAGATATAGTAGATTTGGTTTCAAAATATGCTAGTCTGAAAAAATCAGGAGTTAATTATAAAGCAGTGTGTCCTTTCCCTGGGCATAATGAAAAAACTCCTAGTTTTATGGTGTCTCCTAGTAAACAGATAGCTTATTGTTTTGGTTGTCATAAATGATGAGGTCCTATCAAATTTGTAATGGATATAGAAAATTGTGAGTTTAAAGATGCTATTGAAATACTATGATGATATACTGGAATAGAAGTAAATACAAATTTTAATAAAGAAAAACATGAAACAAAGAAAAATATATATTCTCTTTATAAAGATGCTGTAAATTATTATAAAAATGCATTTCTAAAATATCCAGAAGTAAAAAAATATGTATTTGATAGATGATTGAGTGAAAAAGTGATGAATGATTTTTATTTCGGTTATGCTGATAGTTGAGTAGAATTATATAATTATTTGAAATCAAAATGATATGATGATGAGATGATAATACAATCAAATATATTTTTGGATATAAAAACTAGGAAAGATAAATTTATAAATAGACTTATTTTTCCTATTCAAAATGCTAGATGAGATTTTGTAGCATTTACAGCAAGAATTTTATGAGCTTGAGAACCAAAATATTTGAACTCACCTGCCTCAGATTTATACGATAAATCAAATATATTATACTGACTTTTCAACGCTAGAACAGCTATTACAAAACAAGATTTCATAATAGTTACAGAATGACAAATGGATACAATTAGTTTACAATCTGCAGGGTTTTTCAATACTGTTGCCGTTTCTTGAAGTGCTTTAACGGATAAACATTTAACTCTTATAAAAAGACTTACTCATAAAGTTTTTCTATGTTTTGATTGAGATAATGCATGAGAAAAAGCAACAAAATCAGCTATTGAAAAAATGAAAAATGCTTGATTTGAAGTCAGAATAATAGATTTACCAGATTGAAAAGATCCAGATGATATAATAAGAACAGGGGAAAATTTTCAAGGATACATAGATAATGCTACTACTCCTATTTGATATTATATAAAAAAATCAAATTTTCTAAATACAGGAATTGACCAGAAAAAGAAACTTTTAGCAGAATTATTAGATATAGTAAAATCCTATTCAGATAATATTGAAAAAGATTATTATCTAAAAGAAATTTCAAGATTATTAGATATAAGTCAAAATATAGTTTATGATCTATATAATAGAGTAAAATTTACAATAAATACAAATAATGAATCAAAAAAAGAAGTAGAAAAAATGTCTAGTGAAGACTTAGTGATATGATACTGTATACTAGATGAAAAAAATTTAGAATTTTTTAATAAACATATATTGTTTAAAAATTGACTTTCTAATGATTTAAAAATGATTTTAGAAGAATGATTAAAATATTTGAATACTCTTGAATTAAGTAAAAAAGAAAGGTTTAGATGAATATCTCTGAAAATAGAACTAGAAAATGAACATACTAACTATGAACACTCAAAAGTTGAACTACAAAAGATTGTAAATTTATTAAATCGTGAAATATATAAAAAACTTGTATCTACTCTGAAAAAAGAGATGGAGAATTGAAACGATGAAGCTTTTATAAAATATACTCATCTAGTAAATGAAGCAAAAAAAATAGGAATAAAATAATTTGATTATTTTAATTTTTTACATATACTTAGCATGAAAAAGAAAATTAATTCTTTTAAAAAGATGAAAAAAACAAACAAATAATGCTTTTTACTCCTTCAATGCTATTAAATGAAGGAATTTTTTGTATTAATTAAAGATTAGCTAATGATTTATTATAACATAATTTATAAATAATGACTCAGAAAAAAGACTCAAAAAAAAGAGATAGTGCAGCGTTCGAGATAAATTTAGATCAAATAGATATTGACGAACTTAAAGATGCTTGACTAAATATGGATGAATTGAAAGATGTTAAAAAGATTAATGATGATGATTTTGAAGAAGATGATTTTGAAGAAGATGATTTTGATAATGCTAATTTTAAAGAAGATGATTTTGATAATACTGATTTTAAAGAAGACGATTTCGGCTTTGATGATGATTTTGATATTAATGAGCCTAGTGAAGAGGATCTAAAAAATATTGCCATGACTGAGGATTGAGAAGAAATAGCGGTTGCTCTTCAAAAAGAAAAATGATTTAATAAATTATTAAAAGATAGGAGTGAGGATAAAAGAAGGGTGTGAAAATGATTACAGGAATTTATCGATGTTAGTGTTGAAGAAAAATTTCTTGAATGAATGCCATCAAAAATTCAATTATTAATGAAAAAATGAAAGTTAGAAGGTACTGTTACTCAAGATGAAATAATGTCAGCAATTCCAAATGCAGAGAATGACATAGACTTACTTGATGAAATATATACTAGATTTTTACAACTAAAAATTGATATCATTGATAATCTAGATAAAGATAACCTATTTGATAGTGATAGAAAATGAAAAAAAGACTGAAAACAATCAATATCTTTATCTGAAATAAGTGATGATTCTATTAGAATGTATTTAAATGAGATATGAAGAGTCGAATTACTAAGTCCAGAAGAAGAAATATCACTATGAAAACAAATAAAATCAGGTAGTATGAGTGCAAGGAAAAAACTTGCTGCTGCAAATCTAAGACTAGTTGTTTCTATTGCAAAAAAATATATGTGAAGAGGTTTATGACTTCTTGATTTGATTCAAGAATGAAATGTTTGATTATTTAGAGCTGTAGATAAATTTGATGCTGAAAAGTGATTTAAATTTTCTACATATGCAACATGGTGGATTAGACAATGAGTTACTAGAGCTATAGCAGATCAAGCTAGAACAATTAGAGTTCCTGTTCATATGATAGAAACTATTAATAAATTTACTCATACTTATAGAAGACTAACACAAGAACTTACTCGTGAACCACTTATGGAAGAACTAGCTACAGAGCTAGATATGGATATAAGAAAGGTTAGACAAATAATGAGAATTTCTCAAGATATTTTGTCTCTTGATGCACCAGTATGATCAGAAGAAGACACTTCCCTATGAGATTTTATAGAAGATGATAAAAATCCTACTCCAGATGCTCAAACAAATATGAATTTATTAAAAGACAATCTTTATGATATGCTTGATTTTCTTACTCCTAGAGAAAGAAAAATAATTATTATGAGATTTGGTTTAGATGGTTGAGATGTACATACTCTAGAAGAAGTAGGTAAAGAATTCTGAGTAACAAGAGAAAGAATCAGACAAATAGAAGCAAAAACTCTTGAAAAATTAAGAGAACATCCAAATGCAGATAAAATAAAATTTTTCTAACAAAAAAACTAACTTTGAAAGTTAGTTTTTTGATGTTAGTCAAATAATGGAGGAGGAGTAGATTGTAGAGTAGGATTATATTTAATAATTATCGGATAATCTCAATAACTAGAATTATATTTATTATTATATCATGATCTCAAATAATTTAAATCATACCTCTCAGCCCTAATAGCATCACAAATCAATACAGGATCAATTTGTACATAAAATGGACAAATTGCAGGTTCTATTCTAGAACCTCATATAGTATTCTCAGAAAATATTGTTCAGTAAATATATAATTGATTTTCTATTCAAATATTTAATACATTTCAATCCATTTCTTTTTTTGTTATAATATCTAAATCATTATTATCATAAGATTCAGAATAACTTATAATTGATTTATCAGAATATATTACTGCATCTATTTCTTGGACTTTTGGATCTATATATACTTTTCATCATTTTCAATTTTTATCTTGCATTACTATTATTCACAAAACATCTTGATCCATATCACTATTAATAATATTTGATTTAATGAATAAATTTCATCATTCTACTATAATTGTTTTTCTTCAACTTGATTTATATAGACTTGTATTATCATAATTCATGTTATCTAATTCAATATTTTCTCAATTTAAAGCTCAAAAGTATAATATATTTCATAATTTATTTCAACCATTATTTATTTTATTCCAAGTTATTCAAGATAAATCCCTTATTTCTTTTGTTCCATTTGAAATATTTGCATATTTAATTGTACTTGTAACCTTACTTCTAATAATATTTTTATATAATGATTTTGCCATATTTCAATTTATATTATGTATATCAATATCATTTTGGTTTTCAATCAAATCCTTTTGTTTATCACTATTAATATTTGTAATTCAGTAAATTTTTAATGAATTAAAATTCTGATTATTTATATTATTTAATATTCATGCTAAATATGTAATAACTTTTCATCATAATGAATATCTAACATATCCATTTAATCTAACATCTTTTATATTATTTATAAATCAATATCAGTCCTTAAGTACAAATAATGTTTTAAAAATATACTCTGTTGCAAGATCAAAAGAGCCTGTAATATAATCAGTACCTATTCATGATGTTAAAATATGTTTTGGTGAAGACGAATCTATTGTTCATGTTCAAGTAAAAAAACTGCTTCATGTTCAAGTTTGAACAAAATATAATCATTGAATTGAGCTAGGGTTATTTGATCAATTTCTGTTAATATCTATAATTGAAGTTTGAGTATTTCATTCTACAAATCAACTAAAAGCAAGTTCTCATGATAAATTTAGACTATAAATAGGTTTAAATTGAAAATCTATTCAAGTTGATAAAGAATATTCTCAAGAAATATCGCTTATACTTCAAAAAATATTATTTATTCCAAAGTTTCAAATAGCAAATTGTCTTCAATCCGTAACTAATGATTTATATGTAGGAGAATAAACCTTAAAGTTTATATCATAATTTCAATCATTATTAGTCTTATCTATTAATGTTGTAGTAATGTTAGTATTAGTTCATATTGCAGTATTTGTATATACAGAGCTATCAAATCATGTTGAATCAACTCATGATAGTCAAGAATTATTTAATTGATCTAAATACAAATCATTATCATAGTTTCATCTTAAAGTTACTGTTCTAATAGAATTTACTCAATCCAATTGATAAACAGGTATAATTTTATTATCATATGCATCTTTTAAAGCTATTGATAAAACTTTTTGATTTCAATCAGCAATTTCATCATCAAAATTAGTTATACCAGATACACTAGATTTCGATGTACTAATCCCTGCAGCATATACATGATAAGTAAAATTTCTAATGTCATTTGCACAATTTCAAACATCATCACAAACTTTAGTAATATAATAAGTATAATCCCTATAATTATTTGCATTTATATTATTATCTACCTTACTTATATTTACATTTGTAGATAAAGTATTAGAAGATGAATTATGAGAAATAGTGTTAGTAGGAGTATCTGAGCTTTCAAAACTTCCATTAATTATTGTAATTGGTGATCCACCATTTGCAGAAGCACTTACTGTTATACTCTTTGAATTTGTTGCTTGATAATAGGCATCTTCTATAGGGGATATAGTTATATCAGACCAAGATGGTGGTGTTTTATCTATATTCCATACATTATAATTAACAGTTTTACCGTTTCAGGCTATATCATATAAATTTATACTTCAAGATTCATTAGAAGAAACTGTTTTATAATATGTATTTCCACTTATTGCCCATCAAGAAATACCATACATATTACATCAACTTCATCATGCATCAGAACAACTTATATATATTGTTACATTATTATTTGTCCGATTAGTAATACTATAAGAAACTCATCAAGTTGGTAATGATCAATCCCAATATTGACAAGCCATATATCAAGATAATCCTCAATCCCAAGAAATAACCCTATGATCTTTATTATAAGTAATGTCTCATATTCATCATGTTGTATCACCATCATCATTACATTCATGGATTCCCCCTTGTAAATGGTAAACATTATGTGTACCATACCAATTTGCACTAGTATAGTCGATAAATAGTACAAAAAAAGTAATGATAAGTATAATAATTTTTTTCATAAGAAATAATTGTAATTAATCTATTACTTCTATTTTCTCATATTTTTCAATATTTTACAAATTTAGTTACTTTATAATTGTATAATCTATTAATAATGGAGAATATTTAATTCATAAAACATAATATTTTAAGTTTTGCATAAAATAATAATTAAATATACTAAATTAAAATATTATACTAAGTAATAACAAATGCAATATCTTTTTTATATTTTACTTGTACCTTTTATCTTTATTAATTATAAAATAATAATTAGTGATTATAAAGAAAAAAAAATTCCTAATTCATTTTTAGGATATTTAATTCTATTAATTCCATTTTATTATTTATATTATTATACAAATAATAACTTTTCAAATTTATATTTATTTATTTTCCAAATATTACTAGCACTTTTTATATCATTCATACTATATTATTATTGAATCTGGGCGGCCTGAGATGCTAAGTATTTATTAATATTATCAATATTTTTACCTAATATCTGAATTATAACAATAATTTGAAACTTAGCATTAATAACTATAATTTATTTATTACTATATTTCTTCCGGTTTTACCTAATTAAAATCCCGTTGAACTTATGATATACAAAAAGTCTAATTATAAATATAAAAGGAGACTTGTACGAAAAATGGACTACTTATAAAAATAATAATTGATGAAAAAATATTGTATTAATATTAAAATGGTTAATAATATTTTTAACTATTTTTGTAAGTATTAGAATATGAAGATTATATTTTTTAAACTCTTTCATACAACAAAATGATGTTTACACTGAATATATTAAAAATTTATTTATTAAATATGATTTTTTTATATTATTTTTAACAATTTTTTTATTTCTTTGATTAATATTATTAATAAAAAATATATATTTTATTATAAATCATACTCTAATTAACAGATTTAATTTCAATACAAAATTGTTTAAGAATGGTTTATTGATATTATTATTTTTATCATTATTGTCATTTTTGATTTATGAATTTCTAATTAATCCTATAGAAATATTAAACAGTTTGTATAAAATATTTACTATTTATATAGCAATATATCTTGTTATAAAAATATTAATTTATAGTTATAAAATAACATTTTGAATAGCTGAGTGTGAATATGCGGATATAAATAATTTAGTTGTATGAGATATAATAGATAAACCTTATTTATTAAAGTTATTTTGAAATCAAGATTCTTTAAAAAAAGAAAATGGTTGAATCTATTGATGAAATATGGTAAATTATTTTAAAGAATTTAAAAATCCAGTATGAATAGAAGATTTAGAAATAATAAAAAAATCTTTTGAAATAGTTAATGATTCACATAAAAATAACAATGAATCTTATCAGGAAATAAGACAAATAAAAATTCTTAAAACTTTTGCATTTTGACCATATATATTATTATGATTTCTAACTACATTCTTTTTTTGAAATAAATTGTTTGTGTATATATTTGATAAATTTTTAGCTATATTAAAAGGAATAATTAGTTAATTATTCCTTTTTTATTTTATCAATTATTTTTTTCTTTTCGTCTACTGATAATTTTTGTTTATACACTTTTATATAGTTATAATATTTATTATATTCATATACCCCTGCACAAATACTATTTAAATCACAATCATTACATTCTTGAAGTTTTTCATGTTCCCATCAATCTCAATATTGTCTGACATATTCTCTTTCATCAAGAAAATGAACTATTCTTTCTTCATCTTTAACTATTTTTCTAGTTTCAGTTGACACCCATTCATATCATCTCATAAAACAAAGCGGCAATCTTTCGACTCTACAAGTTCTTCAAGTATTTTCTAAAAAACTCATAGCATTAATTAAAGTAATTGATGCATTATCAAAATTTGGTAAAGTAGATATAGCTGTTTTTGTTTTTCTCATCATTAATGGATCTAAATTATTCCATACGAAATGTCTTACCTGAGGAAAATGTTTCACTAAAAAAATAACAGTTTTATCTAAATGATTTTCATTATAATGATTTATAACGGTATTAATCTGAACCCTAATTCATAATTTTAAAGAATTTGTTATAGACATCATCAATTTTTTCCAACTTCATGGTGTATCTGTTAAAAAATCATGAATTTTTTCATGACAAGAATAGACAGAAAAATGTACAAGTTTTAATCAAGAATCTGACAATCTTTTTACATAATTATAATCTGAACACATCATCCCATTTGAAATCAATCTATTTTCCATTCATTTTTCATTTGCATAGTGTATCCATTTAGGTAAATCTGGGGACAAAGTTGGTTCTCATCAAGTAAATATAATTCAGCTATATTTTATATTTATAAAATCATCTATCAATTCTATTCCCTTTTCATAGCTAATATTTTTTCAATTACTTGGGTTACTACAAAAATGACACTGATTATTACAGTATCTGTTTACTTGTATATATCCAATATTTGCCATAATTATTTTTTTATTGCTTCTAAAATCTTAAATCAATAACTTCTTATAAAATTTATATGTATTCATTTACATTCATCATTATATTCACATTTGCTACAATTCAAAGATTTTACTCTATATAAATTTTTTATGTATTTATATGTATAATCTTCCAAAGTATTTTCATATTGTATGTCATTATATGTTTGATATATTCCTGTTCATCAAAGACACCTTGGTATATTTATAAGACTTTTATTATATGATTTTAATTTATTTTTAAATTCAATTCCTGTTTCTCAATACTTTTCATAGACTTCACTTGGAAATTCTTCACCCAGAATAATTAATTCATCCTGTTCTTGATTTAATTTTTTTGTATTTACATTGCTTATAAAACTGTGACAATAATCTTTTTGAAAACAATAATCACATGCTTCGCCATAACAATTTGGTTTTATTTCAGAACTTGATTTAATAAATTTTTCAAACATATCATAGGCTTCTCACATAACTTCTGACTTAATCTTTCTAGGATCTTGAATCAAATCCTCGTATCATTCAAAAGCTTCTGCTGGAAATCTATTAGTCCACATATACATTCCAGGTATTTTTGATAGTTCCCAAGTTTTTTGTAAGTATTTTATATTTGTTCATATGTCATAAAATAACTTGTTTCTATATTCTGAAAATCATCTTCAAAATGGTATTATTTGTAATATATCATATTCATACACTCAGAATCTCATAAAAAAATTCACAATATCTGGTAAAAATTCTACATTAACTTTATTCACAACAATATCTATATTTATAATTACTTTTGGGAAATATTTTTTTATATTTAGTAATCATTTTAATGATTTTTTAAATGCTCCTGGAGTAGCCACCAAATAATCATGAAGTATAGAATTATGACCGTGAAATGAAAATGTAACTTCTTCTAATCAAGCATCAATTACTTTTTTACAGAAATCAAAACTATGAAACATGTTTCCATTCGTAACGGTTTGAACTCTATCATATCAGATTTTTTTTGCATACTTTATATATTCAGAAAATTTTGGATTAATTGAAGCTTCTCCTCAGGAAATAATTACTCTATTTTCAAATCAATATTTAAATCAATTTTTTATTTTTTCTCTTATAATTTCATCCCTAATTAACACTCAATTTTGAACATCAGAATCCAAACAAAAAACACATTTATTATTGCAAGCAGCAGCTATACGAACCCAAACTCTATTTTGTTTGAGTGTTTTTTCTTTTGAAAGAAGGTTTTGTTTGTTTTCCATTTTAGATTTAAAAATTAATAATTACATTATTAGCTTGAATTCACTTACATCAAAATAATTTTTTTTATACTGTTCAAGAATTAGTTTGTTCTATTTCTGTTTGTCCGATTATTTTTTGAACATTGTTTTTATCTGGAACATAAATTGATGGATTTGATTCTATTAATTTCTCTTGTCTATCATTTACATCTCAAATAGTTGTATCATTATCTCATCATTCAAAATCTATGACTTTTCAAAAGAAGTCATTTCAAAAATTGGAATTAGGGTTACTATATCATAATTGTCAGTATTCCGATTGTCATATACAAATAGGAAGATTTACTTTTGGACTATTATTTTTATCATTATTATATTTATTGAGTTCATCATATAAATTTCGTATAAATGTATGATTAAAACAACTTGCTAAAATAAGTATATCTTTTTGTTCTTTTTTTGTCATCCCTCATATATTTTTATTTTTAGCTCTTTCTATCAAAGCTTTTACCATTTCTTGAAATGTTATTTTTATAGTATTTTCATTTTCCTCTACACTCTGATTTTTTCAACCTACATAACCTCAATTTGAAAAATATATAGCATCAGGTCAGCCATGTCAGTCAAAAATAAAAGTCATAGGTATTTTTGTTGTTTCTAATTTTTCTAGAGATTTATTTTTTGCTTTTTTTAGATCATCATTATTATTTTTTGGATGTATTATATTTTCATCTGGAAGATCTCATCATTGTTTTCTAATAGCTTCTATTGTTGCCTTCTTTCAAAAATTCTTATTTTTGTCTTCTGTTTGATGTTCTTCTTCAAATCATTCATTATGAGCAGTAAAAATTATATTTCTATCTTTAAATAAACTTATACCTTTGTATGAATCTTTATTTTTTATATATTCCTGATATTCAGCATTTACATTTGCTTCATTTACTTCTAAACGACTGAAGTATAAATTTCTAGCAATTATCATTTTTATTTCCATATTTTTATCTAATAATAATCATTGTTTCAATAATACCTTTAGATTGTCAATAGCAGGGTCATCAAATATGTTGTTATATTCGCTTTGTCAAGCCCTTATAATGCTCAATATTTGTAGATCAATAAGTCCATCAAGAAATGTCTCAATTCAAAATAAAAAACATGCTTTAAATTCTTCATTATTTCATAGATAATGTTCTTTTCATGGTAAAACATAATTTTCATTAAAAAGCTTTTGTAAAAAAATTTTAGAAAATTCTTCTTTATTTCTCATAGCTGATATATTAATAAATTCAATTAATCTATTAATTCTAACTACATCTATATATTCATAAACATTATAAATTAACATAATCTCATCTATAGTTATCTTTCTGTTTCATATTTTATCTATATTAATTATATTATTCTTTTTTCCATCATTAAACTCTATAAAAACCAAAATATTAAATATATTTATAGTAGGATTATTTTTAATTATATCGATCATTTTATTAACACTAAAGTCATCATTAAAAGCATTTTTAATATCAATAAGTCATAGAAAATAAAAATCTGGTTTAATTTCCAAAATTTGTATTACTTTACCTATACTTAAATCATCTCAAAAAGCATTTTTTGCTTCTATTAATTCATAAAAATTCAATTTTTCATTTATTTCTAATATTTTTATTGCTATATCAATGGTTAGTTCATTTCAAAATATCTTCTTTGTTTCAATTAATCAATATCTTGATAATAATTTCATAGCTTTTCCAAGATTTAAGTCATCTCAGAATAATATTTTTGCCTCTATTAATTGATCAATATCAAATTCGGTATCATCTTTTAATATTTCCATTACCTCATCAATAGTTAGTTCGGTTCAAAATATTAATCTTGCTTTTATAAATAAATCAAAATCAAACCACGAATTTAGTATTACTATTTCTATTATTTTATCAATTGTTAGTTCATTTCAAAAGATCTTTTTTGCTTTAATCGCCAAATTAAAATTAAATTTATTATTTATTTTTAATATTATTATTACTTTATTAATAGTTAAGTCATTTCAAAAATCATTCTTTAAGCTAGTTAATATAGTAAGGTCAAGATTAGGTTGAATTTTCAAAATTTTTATAATTTTTTCCATATTAAAATCGTCTCAAAAAGTATTTTTCAGGCTAATTAATATCTCAAAATCAAAGTTTGGTTTAATTTCTAAAATCTGTATAACATTATCTATTTTAAATTCATCTCAAAGAACTTTCTTAACATCAATAATATTTGTAAAATTAAAATTTGGTTGATATTCTAAAATTTGTAATACTTTTTCAGGAGAAATTTCACTACCAAATAATTCAATTGCTTTATTTAGCTCGAAAAAGTTAAAACTATTATTAAAAGATAAAATCTTTATGATATCTTTAATTTCAAAATTTGGAATATCTAATCATGTAAATTCAATAAATGCATTTTTTAATTTAACTAATCATTCCTGTGTTAAATTTATATTTGCAATAAGTCATTTCCTCTGTTCTTTAGAGCTTCTTAAAAACTGACTTTTTATTTCTAAATAATCAGCAGAATTTACCTTTCAATCATTATTTCTATCTGGATTATCTATAACTATTTCTTCCATTATTGTATTTATTAAAATTTTTTATTTATTATTATAGATTTTAACATAATTTAGAATATTTGTGAAATTTTTTGTTATGTTAATTCAAAATTATTAAAATATAGGTCTCGATATCCCCGCAACCCACTTCTTTACTATATTTTAGGTATTCTGTTTTCAATGGGCATCATAAATATTTAGTATTTTTTATACTGTTCAAGAATTAGTTTGTTCCATTTCTGTTTGTGAAATTTGTCTTGGAATATTGTTTTTATCTGGAAAATAAATATAAGGACTAGGATCTTTAAGCTTTTCTTGATTTTCTATAATATCTCAAATTGTTGTATTCTGATCTCATCATTCAAAATCCATAATTTTTCAGAAAAAGTCATTTCAAAAATTAGATACTAAATTACTATTTACTGTCTGTCCGTATTCTCATTCTCATATACAAATAGGTAGGCTTACCTTCTTTTTATTACTTGAAACTTTATTATATCTAATTAACTCATCATATAAATTTCTTATAAATGTATGATTTAAACAACTTGAAAATATAAGTATATCTTTTTGTTCTTTTTTAGTCATTTTTCATACATTTTTGTTTTTAGCTCTTTCTATCAAGGCTATTGCCATTTCTTGATATGTTATTTTTATAGTATTTTCGTTTTCCTCTACACTTTGATTTTTTCAACCTACATAATCTCAATCAGATAAATATATAGCATCTGATGATCCGTGTCAATCAAAAACAAATGTCATAGGAATTGTAGTAGTTACTAATTTCTGTAAAATTTTATTTTTTGCATCTTTTAGACTATCACTATTATTTTTTGGTTGAATTATATTTTCATCTGGTAAATTTCATCATTGTTTTCTAATAGCTTCTATAGTTGCTTTTCTTCAAAATCTTTTGTTTTCATCTTTTGTTTGATATTCTTTTGCTAAATCCTCATGATGAGCAGTAAAAACTATATTTCTATCTTTAAATAGACTTACATTTTTATACTCTACTTTATTTTTCAAATATTTATTATATTCATTTAATACATTTTTTTTATTTACCTTTAATCGACTAAAATATAAATTTCTTGCAATAATCATTTTTATTTCCATACTTTCTTGTGGAATTAATCATCTCATAATTATTTCTCTCGCATTAATAAAAGAAGGATCATTTTGTATAACCTCTATTTCATATTTTCAGGCCTTTACTAATCATGCTAATTGTAAATCTACTAAAAAATCTAACATTTGTTTTAGCTCATTACTTTTAGGGAAAAACGACTTAAACTGATTATCATTTCATAAATAATTTGGACTTCATGGGATTGTATAATCTTCATCAAATAATTTTACTAAATATTTTTTAATAAATAAATTTTTTTCAATTATAGATTGATTATTAATTGTAGTTATACACCAAGCTAATTTTAAGATATCTATATTATGATATATATTATAAATATTTATAAATTCATCTAAACTTATTTTCTCAGGACTAAGTTTGTTTATTTCACGAACTTCCATTTCTCATTTTTCATTTTTTACAAATGCATAAAAATTTGATATATTTATTCTCGGATTATTTTTAATTATATTAATAAACTTATCAATTGAAAACTCTTCTCAAAAAGCATTATTTGCATTAATTAAATCATAAACGAAGAAATTTGGTTGTACTTCTAAAATTTCTACTACTTTATCAAGTGTAAGTTCATATCAAAAATATTCTTTTAATTCAATTATTCATAAAAAATCAGTAAATTTTTGAATTCTCAAAATTTTTATAATTTTATCTATACTAAAATCGTCTCAAAAAGTATTTTTCAGACTAATTAATATATCAAAATCAAGGTTTGGTTTAATTTCTAAAATCTGTATAATATTATCTATTTTAAATTCATCTCAAAGAACTTTCTTAACATCAATAATATTTGTAAAATTAAAATTTGGTTGATATTCTAAAATTTGTAATACTTTTTCAGGAGTAATTTCATTCCCAAATAATTCAATTGCTTTATTTAGCTCAAAAAAATTAAAACTATTATTAAACGATAAAATCTTTAAAATATGATTAATTTTAAAATTTGGAATATCTACTCATGTAAATTCAACAAAGGCATCTTTTAATTTAACTAATCATTCATGTGATAAATTTATATTTTCAATAAGTCATTTTCTCTGTTCTTTAGAGCTTCTTAACAACTGACTTTTTATTTCTAAATAATCAGTAGAATTTACTTTTCAATCATTATTTCTATCTGGATTGTCTATTATTGTTTCATCCATTATTGTATTTATAATTATTTTTCTATTATTATAGATTTTAACATAATTTAGGATATTTGTGAAATTTTTTATTATGTTAATATAAAATTATTAAACTATAGGTTTGAATTCACTCCATCAATACATTTCTGGATATTCCTTCCATGGTCACTCACATATATTATTTTTTATGCATTCTTTACATTTTTCCCCCTTTGCCTTTCACTCATTTAATCTATAATTAGCATAACTTTCAGTTCTATGTTCAGCATCAACAACTGTCGTTTCAGGCATAAAATTGTATTCTGCAATAGCCCATTCATATCATTGCATAAAACAAAATGGTATAGCTTCTGTCATGCAGACAATTCCTGATCTTTTTCATATATCCAAAGCTTTTTTTACATATGGTATTATTTCTGATTTTATAGGAACAACATCATATTTATTTTTATCTGCACTTCATAAAATATGTACAAAAGCAAATTGAAACTGATTTACTCACAATTTTACTAGTAATTCAGCTAACATTGGAATTTCTTTATAGTTTTGTTTTGTTATAACAGAATTAATTATTACTAGTTGATTTAAATTTCTTAAATTAATTAATCATTTTATTACTTTATTCCAAGCTCATGGTGTTTTAACAAGAAAATCATGTGTCTCTGCCTTAAATCAATGAATAGATGGTCAAAACTCTGTTACTCATGCATTTATTAATTTTTTTACATATTCAATATCTGAAAAATTTTGTCAATTTGATTGAATCTGAATAACTTTGTATCATATATTTTTTGAATATTCCACACATTCTACAAGTCATATATGAACAGTAGGTTCTCATCATGTAAAAACTACTCATTCACATCATTTTTCATACTCCTCTCTTATTATTTTTTTTATTTCCACTACTGTACGAGGATTATATTTTGTTCTTTTGTCTCATTGTACACAAAAAAGACAATTATTATTACAAGCAAAACCTACTTTTATATCAGCTCTTTTCATAAATGTTAATTAATTTTATTATGTTAGCATATAATTTTTTATTATTTGTACTTAAAAAATTATATGCTAATCAACTATTTTGGAAAATGAAAGTATTAATATTTTTTCTTTCATTCTACATATTATTTATTTAAATAATTATTAATTTTTTCTATTACATATTTTTCTCATACAAAATCTATCCAATTTTTATAAAAACCTAAACAATATTTATAATTATTACAGTTATTACATTCATTAAATTTTCTCTTTTCTTTCCATAAAAACTCATATGATTTTAAGTTAGATTCATTTACATCTCAAATACTTTTATGTTCCTCAAGTTTTATCAATCTTTCATGTTCTAAATTGTATTCAGGATAATCTAGTATACAAAGCGGTGGACAAACAAAATGAAAATCAGGCAAAATATTATTTTGTTTACACAATTCTATTATTCTATCAAATTCTGTTATTTCTTCATATGTGTATTTCAATAATACTTCTTGTTTGTTTATTTCAGCATATCAATTAGGCTGAACAAGTCAAAAAGATATTTTATGTGTTTTGTATCAGTTTTCAAAACTTGAATTATAATGATCTCTTGATGGAATTATTTTTATAAATCAAATTTTTAAAAGAAAAGTAATATAATCATGTACAAAAAATAAATTTATTTTTGTAACAACTATATTTAAGTATATTGATATCTTTATATTTATTTCATTTTCGAGAATATACTTTGTCCAACTTACAAAATCATCTATATTATAATAACTTCATAATTGTTTATTAACTTGTTCATCTCAAGAATGTTGTGCTAAAAATATTTCATCTAATCAAGCATTTATTAAATCTAAAATATAGCTTTTTTTCTTAAATAATCTTGTTCCATTTGTTTGTACTTCTACTATTCATACTCATATTTTTTTCGCAAGTTTTATATAACTTAATAACTTTATATCTAAAGTTGGTTCTCATCATGAAAAAGATAAAATAAGTTTTTTTCTTTGTCATGAATCATACTTTCTAACTAAACTTAGTATTTGATAAATTATTTCTTTTTGCGTTACATCTGTTTCTCAAAAATTATTAGTCTTTAGAACATTACAAAATTTACATTTCCAATTACATTTGTAAGTTACTCTGATTATTTCATTTATATATATTTTTTCAGCATTTCAGGCTTTTGAATTCATATTTTTTAATAAATAGTATTAATTTCATCTAATCAATATAGTTGATCATACACAAAAGAAGGTCACCAGCACATATTATTATATTTACATTTGTTACATTTGTTAATTTTTTTTCTTTTTCTTGGAAGTTTTTTAAAATCAGTCAAATTACCCCTATCCAACTCTTCACCGTTATGGCTCAATTTTAATCGTGTAGCATAATCATAGTCGTCTGTAAATTTTATATATTCATTTCTTAATAATTCAGGAAATACACAAAATGGAAAATCAGGTATTTTTATTTCGACATTATTTTTTAAAACAAATTCTATTATAGGAACTAATTTTTCTACACATTCAGAATATGTAGGAGCGATTTTTTCAATAACATATTCTTTACCATAATATAAGTAATTTATATCTGGATAAGTAATAGAGATGTTTTTAATTCATTTTTCAACTACAAATTTCACTAAATCATACAAATTATTTATATTATCTTTTGTTATAACTATATTTACCTTCAACATAGTTCATTTCCAATATTTTGAAATATTTTCAAAAACTAAATCCCAATGAACATAATTATTCGTTCTAGAAATTTTTTGTTGATCTTCTATAGATATTGCCTCAACAGATAAAAATAATTCGTCTATATATGGCAAATATTTACTTGCTTGTGATTCTAAATGTAAAGTAGTGCAATTTGTTGTAACCAAAATAGTGTATCCCAACTTTCTAGCGAGCTTAAGTGCATCCAAAAAAACAGCTTGAATAAAAGGTTCTCATCATAAATATGTTACATGATTATATCATTGTTCTTTATATTTAAGTAATTGCTTTAATATATCATACTTAGTGACTTTATTCAGCCAAGCCTCCTGCATGTTTTCATACTCCATACAATATGTACATTTTTGATTACAAGTCCATCATACATATAATTCTAATCTTTTATAATTCATATTTATGAAATTTTTATTCTAAAATAATCTTAACTAAATCATCATAATTTTTTTCTATTACCAAAAATGAATAATCTAATATTTTTCTCATTTTTATACCTATTTCTAGATTAATAAATACATTTTTTGTTTCAATTCTAATACATAAATCTTTATTTCTCTTATAATATCATTTATTTTCATCATATTTTCATAAAAATACTTCATATTTTTTACCTTCTTCTATAAATAAAAATTTAAATCCATTATCATCAAAAATAAATTCACTATCAACTAGATTATTAAAGATAATTTTTCTTAAAATATTCCATTTTTTTATATAAAGATTTTTTCATTTTTCAGTATTATATTTCGTTTTTAAATATTCTATTGAACTATTAAAAGAAAATTCTTTGTATATACTTTGCTTAGAAACTAAATAATCTCATATAACCAAATAATCTATAGAAGTAAATAAAAAAGTTTTTATAGCGTCTTCTGGATTTTCTACTATTGGTTGTCATCTAACATTAAATGAAGTGTTTATTAAAATAGGTATTCCTGTTATATCATAAAACAATTTTAATAAATCATAATACTTATAATTTTCTTCATGATTTACTGTATGATATCTTGCAGTTCAATCTATATGAACAATTGCTGGAATTTGATTTTTTTTATCTTCTTTTACATTCGCTGACAAAGTCATAAATGGACTAGAATAATCAGTTTCAAAATATTCAGATAAATATTCTTCCATTATAGAAGGAGCAACAGGTCTCCACCATTCTCTTGATTTTATTTTATTAACCCTATCTTTTGTTTCTATTTTTATTGGTGAAGCCAATATACTCCTAAATCATAAAGCTCTTGGTCAAAACTCGCATCATCATTGGAACCACGAAATTATTTTATCCTGAGATAATAATTGTGCAACTTCTTGATAATCATCTATTTTTTTATATTCTAAATTACTATTATATTTTTCTAGAGTATTTTTTATTTCTGAGTTGGAATAAGTATTTCATAATCAAGCGGACATTAATGGTACCCTTTCCCTAATTCAGTTTATTACATGATAGCCATGGTATAAAGCCCCTAAAGAAATTCATCAATCATTTGCAGCTGGACATACAAATATATTTTTAAATTTTGTTCTTTCTAGTATTTTTGAGTTAGCCAGAATATTCAATGTGACTCATCAAGCTAAACATAAATTGTCAGATTTTGTTAATTCATAAGCTTTATTTGCCAAATACACCATTGCATCTTCAACTTCTTTTTGTAATTTAGCTGCTATATCAGCAAATATACTTTTAGTTATGTCTTTTTCTTTTTGTTCATAGTCTTTTGTCTCTATTTTAAATAATTGTGTGTAAAAAAATATTCATTCTGGTCAGCTTACTCTATCTATTACTTTTAAGTATTCTTTATTATATTGTACATCTAGTCAGTCATAATCAAACATATTTAAGTGATTAAATCTTTCAGCATTACCATATGCAGATAGTCACATGATTGAACCTTCTTCCATACCTAACAAGTCTACCATATCTAAATAAGCTCTTCCTATTCATATTCAAATTCATTTTAATGTTGGAGAAGATAAAGAATATAATTGTTTAACATAATTTCAGTTTCAGCACCAAATTGCTTGATTTTCATTTTTACCTGTTTCGGTATTTTTTCCAAAACAATCTACTGTGAGAATTGCTGAATTTTCAAAGCTGGATCAAAAATAACTACTACACGCATGTAGGTAATGGTGATGAAAAAGATTATTATTTTTCATATTAATAGCTCAATCACAAGTTAATTTAACAGGTTTATTGGTAGTGAATAAGTTGTATTTTTTTTTGTTTAAATTTATCAATAAGTAAGCTAATCATTGTTTTAAATAATCTTCTATTTTTATATTGCAATATACTTTAAGTGAAGAATGTTTTATTTTATCTAACCTTTCCATTTCAATAGCATGTAATTTTCAATATGCTATCATCGAGATTGAATAATCATGTCAAAATTCACTATTATCTAAAAATCATAAATATACATTATTGTTTTCTGTTTTTTTCATTAAGTTTATTTTTTTACTATATTATAATTTAATTGCTTTTATTTCACTCTCTCAGAATAGTTTTAAATAATCTATTGATGGTCACCAACAAATTCAATTATATTTACAATTTTCACATTCTGAAATATTTTTTCTAAGTCTTGGTTTTCAGTAAAGATGCTCTCAAGTATTTTTCTCTATTCAAATATTATTTACTTTTTTTCTTTCTTCAAAATTTATATCATCAGTAAAATTTATATATTTTTCTGAGCTAAAAACACAAAATGGAAAATCTACTATTTTTCATTTTACTCAATTTGATTTCAAAAATTCTAACTCCTTTTCAACAAACGGACTAACATCTAAATATTTTCATGCAACTTTTTCAATTAAATATTTTTCAGAAAATGCTGTTCTATTAAGTTCAGGATAAGTTATAGATATCTCGTCTACAAGATCTTTATACTTCAATAAAAATATAGAAATAGAATTTAATTTATTATAGTTATACTTATTCAAAACTGTATTTATTTTAAAAAAACTTAAATTTCAATATTTTCATATATTGTAAAAAACTTTTTCAAAATCTATTATATTTGTAACTCAATTGATAATCGGTTGAAGCTTATTATCTATAATTGGTATAGAAATAATTAATTCATCAATATGTGGTAAATATAATTTGGCCTTATCTTCAAAAGGTAATAGAACTCAGTTCGTTGTAACCAAAACAATATATCATAACTTTTTAGCAATTTTAAGAGAAAATAAAAAATTAGATTGAATAAAGGGCTCACCTCATAAAAAAGTTACATGATTGTATCATTGTTTCTTATACTTTAGAAGAATTTTAAAGACTTCCTCTTCTGAAATCTTTTTATGAAAATATTTATCTATTTTTTCTTTTTCAACACAAAATATACATTTATAATTACATTTCCATCATAGGTATACCTCTAATCTTTTTAAATCCTTCATTTTTTAATAAATTAAATAATCTATATATTTAAATTTAACTTTATCTTCTTTTATCTTAGAGTAATCATTATTTTTAAACAAAAAAAGTTTATAATCTAAAATAGCATTTTTTTTAGCTCATACAATATAGACACTTTCCTTATTTTCATTTTCACAATACAGTTTACAGTCTCTTGTAGAAAAATCTCACTTGTCTTTTTTATAAACCATATAATGACACCTAGGAGAATATGCTACCATGTCCTCATTTATAAAAACTCATAGTTTTATTTTTTTTGATTTTAAGTATATTATTAATTCGTAATCAAATGAAAAATAATCAGAATAACTTATAAATAATCACTTAATATTATAGTCTGAAAATTTATCAAAAAAATACTTAATATTCTTAAAATCCCTTGTAATACTAGAAATAATTATTCTTCATAAGTATATACTTTTTTTGAACTTAAAAAATTCCAAAGTTCAAAAATCATTAACAATTACATTATTGAAATTATCAAAATTAATATTATTTATTAATTTTCAAGGTAATGGTGGTAGTAGTAAAAAATCATTTATTACTATATCATTTACTATAATATCTAGTAATTTATACTCACATTTATCAGTTCAAATAACAGCTAATTTTGATTTACTTTTCAAATCAATAATTTTATACATATATAAATTTTATTAATAATATCAACATGATTTAATATTACAATTAGAGTGTTTTTCTCTATATTCAAAAACTTCTTTTAGATTACTAACAGTACCTAGCTTTAGTTTATTAATAAAGTTATTAAGCAAGTTATAATGCCCCAATCTTTCTTCAAAAGATCTATCTCTGGAACTTATTTTTAAAAATACCAGCAAATCTTGACTTATAAACTTATCATTTAGTAATTTCAAAGCACATAAAGAGCAATCACTTTTTCATGTCATACTTAATAATTTTGTTTCCATAGTATGACAATTACTTATTCAGTGAAGTTTACAAGATCATTCAGAAAAACCACATCATATTGCTGCTCATATAATTTCTAATTCAATATTATTATTATTTTCTAAAATATTTTCAATTGTTTCTACTAAATAATAGTAATTCATGTCTCTTTCTAAGCATACTCTTTTTATATTCTGAAAGTTATTCTGAAAAAATAATATTCAATTATAATTTATTACTCAGTTAATTGTACTTACATGAATTTTTTTATCTACTAAACTTTTGTTTAGTAATTCAATAAGTCAAAAATCCTTAACTATTAAATTAAAATTTTTATTATTAAAACTATTTAATAATTGAATAATCCCTTCATTTTTTTCTAAATCTACTTCAAATGAATTAAGTATTAAATTGAATATTCCTCAATTCTCATAAATAAGATTTATGGTTTTATCTAGTTCCTGAAAATCTAAAAAATTTGATTTATTAAAAGGTCTGTCATTCATTTTTAGTAAATCATCAAAAAAAAATCATCAAAAAAATTCTCTACATCACTTAGATATCATAATTTTTGCTTCTTCATATGAAGTCAAAGGAAACATTATTTTATAATTCATACTATATTTCTATTTTACAATTTAAACAAGCTTGTGAAATATCTGGAAATTTTTTATTTAAAAAATCCTCATACTTTTTTGAACAAATTATATTTAATAAATTTGTTTTATTTATATTTCAAATATTCTCATCATAATCATCAATCATACAACAAGGAGAAATATTTCAATTCTCATTTATTCTTATTTCTTTTTTTGAACTAATAAAATTACACTTATTTCAATCAATTTTTTCAAAACTGTTTTTATTAAAAACAAGGTTTATGAAATTATTAAAATCTAATGTAGAATATTTTTCATAATCTGGTGAAAAAGAAATATTAATTTCTCATCTGTTTGCAAGTATATATTTTTTATCACTTAAATAAAAATTTTTTAAACTTTCTCTATCTGGTATAAGATTAGTAGTATCATTAAAGTAGGCAGATTGAATCATTCAAAAAGATATAGAATCAACTTTTTTTCTCTTAAAGTAATCAAAAATATCCTTCATAACTAATATATTATCTTTTCTAATAGTTACATTTATATGAATATTTACTCAAAGATCTTTTAAACAGTCTAAATTATTTTCAATTATCTCGAAAAGTCCAGGGTATGCTCTTATTTTGTTATGTAAGTCGTACAATCAATCAATAGAAATATCAATATAATCAATTCAAATTTTTCAATTAAAAGATACTTTTTCATAAAAAGATTTTGATAGTGTAGATCAATTTGTAGAAATAGAAGTAATTAATCATAATTCTTTACAATATTTTAAGAGTTCTAAAAATCATTTATAAATAGTTGGCTCTCATCATGTAAAATTTACAATAATTCATCATAATTTATAAAAATCAAGTATTGATTTTTTCATCTTCTCAAAATCATTATTTTCCAACTTTCTTTTTATAACTCAACACATATCACATTTTGCATTACAAAAATTTGTAAGTCTTATTTTTATGTATTTATATTTTTTATAATTTACTAAAAAACTTGATGTAAAATATACTCCTGTCATATTAATTGAAAATAATTTTTTAGGTTCTATTAACAATATATTTTCTATATCTAAATGGTCTAAATTATTTCCATCAAATATATAATTAACTTTTTGCGAAAATACTTCTAACCTTTTTTTTTGTTCGTTATCCGATAATCTAGGATAAATTATACTTTTTTTATTGTAAAAAAGATTTTCCGTTAAATTATTATATCATCACATAGAAACAACTAATTTTGCTTGTAACTTTAATTCTAAATAATTATCAAAGTATGGTTTTATTTCTATTTCATTTTTATAAATATTTACTATTTTACTTATATTATCTTCTGTATAACTTTTTCCCAAATTTAAGTATATTTTTCAATCAAAATTAATTTTATTAAATTTTTTTAAAAAATCTATTACTCAATTTAATCAATCTTGTCATCATCAAATAGAAATTAATATATGATTCTTTTCCTGTAGATCTAATCAATATAATAAATCATTAACAATATATCAAGTATAAATAATTTTATTATTTATTTTTTCATCGAAGAATTTTTCGTAATTCAAAACATTTTCATCTGAGTGAATTAAAAACCTATCAAATAATTCTAAATTTTCTACTCTAATTGAATTTATCTCAAAAATATCCCTAACTGAAGAAAACACACTTCAACGATTATTATATTTTCTATAAATATTTACAAAATTTTTTACTTCAATATCCAAGAAATTTCTTCCAAATGGAAAATGTTCTATTATTACTGATTCAATTTTTGTGATAGAGAATAATTTATGAAAAATACTTTGTCTATAAACTTCTACTTTTTTGTTATGTGAATTTTCTAATATCTGATAATTTTGTATTTGATAGTTTGGTAAATTAATTATCTTTAAATTGATTTTTTGTTTCCATAAAAAATCTTGTTTTTCTCAACCATTTAAAACAATAATATTGTATTCACCGCTAAAATCACTAATAATTTTTTGTATAATTAGAGATAATCTATTTCCATGTCAATATCATCCAAAATTGTGATAATAAAATATTATTGTTTTGTTCATTTTAATCCTTATTATTCTCTAATATTTTTCTTAATATATCTTTCAAGACTTGCATTTTTTTTAAAAATATATTTACTAATAATTGTTTATTTTCATCAACGTTTATAAATTCATTATCTTTATTCTTTACAAAATATTGATATCATAAATATCAATCTGAAAAAGGATATTTTATACTTTTATCTATTATTTTTTCAACTAAAACAAAAACAATAACATCAACTTTTTGAAGAACTATCTGTATGCTATTTTCTCCAATTGTAATATCTCATAATTCAAATTCTATTGGTTTTATTTTCTGTATAATTTTTTCTAAATTAATTTTTACTTGATTATATTTATTTGTTTTTGATTTTGGTGTATTAAAATCAGATTCACATAAACAGCTATGGTCTCCACAAATAATACTTTTATCTTGAAAGTTATCTAAAAATTCACTTACTTCATCAAGACTATACTTCAATCTATTTAATGTATAACAACTTCAAAAACAACATGATAAATCAGTTTCAATATATACATTCAAATAATCTTTTGTAAAGTAATTACACTTAAATCATGAAAATTTATTCACATCTTTATATATAACTTCAGATGAACCAAACATTTCTTTTTCTCAATTTTCATATATGATTTCTATGTTTTTTCTTTCGTTTTTTGTACTATAATTATTATTAAAATAATCCAACATTTCTTTTTTGTATGATTCAGAAATCTTTCAATTAGTTGATTTTATTAAACTAAAATTATAGATTTTTACATTTACTTTAGATAATATTTTATCCTTTATTTCCTGAAATTTTTCTAATTCTATATTATCAGGTAATAAAAAATTAATTCAAAAATATATTTTATTGTTTTCTAAGTTTGATAATGAAGATATAAAAATATCACTTTTATTATAATATTCTAAAAAATGAAAAGTAACATTAAAATTAAGATTTTCTATATTTTTATGATGAGATATCTTTTGTAGTTGTTCTTGTTTGTTGTGTAGAACAAAACCGTTTGTATTTACTTTTAAATTTATGTTCAAATCTAATAAGTTTCTCAAAAAAATAAAAAAATCTTTCTCTAAAGTTGGCTCTCCTCAAGTAAGAGTGACATTAACTGATTCATAATTTTTTTTTAATTTAGATATTAATTTTTCTATTTTATCAAAAGAACTTACATCAATAAATTTTCATGAAAACTTTTTTCAAGTAACACAGTATTTACAAGAAAAATTACAATAATCTGTCATATTTATTGCAATATTAGCCTTATTTTTTAAAATCGGTTTTACATAACTAACAACTTTTTCTTTCATCAATTAATTATTTATAAATTTAAACTTACTACAATCTCATTTTTCAAAAAATTCTCAAGCAGAAATTTGATGTACATCAAAAATTATTCACAAAAAATTAAAAAGTTCTTTTTTCAAATAATTCTCATCTATTTCATTAATTGAATAATAATTTAGATACTTGTCTTCAAATTGATAAAAAAGTATTTCATTAAAATTATCATAGAAAAAATTATCTATATCTCTTAAACTTTTTTTGTTTAATTCTTGATTATATTTTCAATATATTTCTAAATGTTTTCAGTCAAATTTTCCATAATCCACATTTTTATATCTCAAAAAAGGAAAAAAATAGTTATCTAAATCACTTATTATAAAATCATTATTAATTTCTTCAAACAGTATATTATCTCAAAACAATGATTTTCTTCAATTAATATCAACAGTAATTGGTCATACTTCACTACATCAATAATTATCAAAAACTTCACAATTAAATGATTTTTTAATAAACTCTTTTAAGGATTTATTAGTATATGAATAAGTAAGAGAAATTCAATTTAATTGTGGTAATATTAATCAAAACTTTTCAAATCAAATAATTAAGTACAAAATATATTTTGAATCTCAATGTAAAAATTTTGTTGATTTATTTTCTAAAAAAATATTATATATATTCAAAAAATATTCTTCTTCGAAATAAAAATCTGTAACAGAAATGTATATTTTTTTTACATATTCTGGTTCAAAAATATTATTTATTATTTTTTGATTACAATTAATAGGGGTAACAGAAAAATAATTATCTTCGTATGTAAAATTACTTTCTTCAGAAAATATCGCTATTTGTTTTATATGTCTCTTAAAATCAAGTGGATAAATAAATTCAAATTTTTTTCAAGAATTTCATGATGTTTTTCATTTGAGTAAAGTATTTTTGTTAGGTAATTTTAAAATTTGTTCATAGTTTTCCCTTAAAATATCCTTATCTAGTATTGGTAATTTTTCTAAAATAGAAAAGTCGGAAATATTTTTTATATCATTAATGAAAATATTATTTTTTTCTAAAAGTTGTTTATAAAATGTTAAATTGTTATAAAAATGTAACAAAATGTTTCTTAATTTTTCTAATTTTATTTTTCATAGAACTTCTTCATTTTCACTAAATAATTCTTTTAAATATCTATAATAATTTTGTGGATTATTTTTATCATACAAATTATCATCTAAATAAATATCTTTAAACAAAGATTTTCTAGTATAAAAATTACTAGCGCATTTTGGTGAATAAGAACATTTATAATTTGAATTTTGTCTATATCTATCGTATTTTTCTGAATGTTTTACTTCTAGAATATTATTTTCTATAACATTTCAAACTGCTGATTTACGGTTTCTTTCTACAACACAACAAGCATAAATATCTCAAGCATAATTTATAGAACAATGATCTATTGGTCAGAAACATCAATATTTATCATAAAAGATTTTACCATAAATTCACTCATAAAAATTATTTATTTCATTTTTATAATCTTCATTATTTTCTAGTTTTTTTAATATTTCATCATTATTTTTTCAAACTAGTTCTCAGATAAATGGTGAAAAATCTACATTTATATTGTATTCTTTTGCTTTCTTATATATCTCTAGAACTTTTTCTTTAAAAAAATATAAAAATTCTTCTTTAGATAAATTTAAATCATCTATATCTTTCCTATTTTTATCATTTAGAAATACAAAACTTACTCTATCTAAACTATATTTTTTTCATAAATCAACCATTTCAACCAAAACTTCAAAATTGTTTTTCATCACAACTGAATTTATATAAATCTTTATATCTGGATTTATTTTTTTTGATTTGATTATTATGTCAATATTTTTATAAAAAGATCATTTCACTCACCTAATTTCATCATGAATTTCTGAATTTGGTCAATCTATTGATAAATACAAATCATCTAATCAATATTTTAAAATTGTAATAAGTCTTTTATCAGACAATAACCATCAGTTCGTTTTTATTGCTGTCCTTAATCACAATTTTTTTGAAAATAAAACCAATTCTTCTAGTTTATTGTACATAGTTGGTTCTTGCCCATGAAATCTCACATAGTTACAATTATAATCTTTTTTTAGTGATAATATTAGTTTTAATAAATCATCATGTTCAAATTTCATTTCAATTTCTCTTTTCCAATTATCACACATCACACACTTAAAATTACATCATCAAATGAGATGTATATCTGCTCTGAAAATTAGGTTTTCTCAAGTTTTTAAGTAATTTATGTAATTTTTTGTTATTGGGTTTTGCATAAGTTTTTGTAATAATTTGCTCTTTTGTATTATGCATAAAAATAGTGAAATATCAAAAAAAAATTAAAAAGTAGAAATAACTTTTTAATTTTTTATATATAAGATAATGACAAAAATATTATAATTTAAAATATAGAAAGAAGTAGAATTTATTGAGTTTCCAGGACAATAGTATTTCAAAAATAATTATATAACTATATGTTAAAATATAAATAAAATCTTTATTGTCTTTTATAAACACAATTTTTAGGAGTATTTGGTCAGGTTCCGTTTATCTGTAAATATCATTTATCTGTAGGTTCTCATTCTCATCCATTATTCCAGTTTCACCAAGCAGTAATACCTCAATCTGCCTTCAATGCAGCATAAGCATCAGAAGTAGAAGATATAGAAATATATCAACTATCTGTAGGGGTTATTAGGTTCGCTCATGCGCTACCTAGAATTCACCAAGCTTTAATACTTCAATCCGCCTTCAGTGCAGCAAAGGAACTAGTAGTAGAATATATAGAAATATATCAGCTATCTGTAGGTTCTCATGTTCATCCATAAATATTTCCGCCCCAGGCTGTAATGCTTCAATCCGCTTTCAGTGCAGCAAAAGCTCAATTATTAGCAGTTATAGAAACATATCAACTGTCTGTAGGTTCTCATTCTCATCCATTGTATCAGTATCCCCAAGATTTTATAGTTCAATCTGATTTCAATGCAGCAAATGTTGAACCATTAGAAGATATAGAAATATATCAGCTATCTGTAGGTTCTCATTCTCATCCATTGTCCACATTTCACCAGGCAGTAATACTTCAATCTTCTTTCAATGCGGCAAAAGCACTATAAGTAGAGTATATAGAAACATATCAGCTATCTGTCGGCTCTCATTCTCATCCAGAAGTAGGGTATCCCCATGCAGTGATACTTCCATTCGCCTTTAATGCAGCATAACCATCACCATTTGATGTTATCGAGACATATCAACTATCTATTGGGCCTAATCCTCATCCAAATATAGGATTTCACCAAGAAACAATTCCTCCTCCTGATTTCAAAGCTGCAAACCCCTTACCATTAGAAGATATAGAAATATATCAGCCATCTATAGGACCTCATTCAACAGTTTCCCATTGTATAATACTTCCATTGGGTCTTAATGCTGCATAACCATCAGAACTAGAATATATCGAAACAAAACCACTATCTGTAGGTCATTCGCTATAATCTCACCATGCAGTAAGACTTCCATTTGGCTTTAATCCTACAAATCCTGTTGGATTAGGATAAATAGAAACATATCCATTATCTGTAGGCTCATTGATTCCCCCATCATCAGAACTATATCAAGATCATCCATCATCTGAATCCCCCCAAGCAGTAATACTTCAATCTTCCTTTACTGCAGCAAATGAGAAAGCATTAGGATGAATAAATTTATTACCTCAATAATTATTAATTCACGATGAAAAATCTCATCCACAGTATATTCCTTCACTAATTTTACTTAGTAAAGGATTAAGACATTGATTTCAATCCCAATCAAATCAACTATTACAAGTAAAATAACATGCATTTGATGGATTTGTATTCTGCCAATCTTGATCTATTACTAATGGAGTTCACAATGTAATTATTGAATTTGCAGGAATTTCAGAAGAACAAGAATTGCCCCCCACAGTTATATTCATACATGCATTTTCATACCATAAATATCAAGAATTACAATTGAAATCACAAGTTGTTTGATTTTCTCACCAACTTGTTATCGGTGCCCGTGCACTTCAATTCCATGTTTGTGTATATGTAGTAGAAGTTGTTGCTGTTGCATATTCTGGTATACTTCATCAACAAGATACATCTTTTGGAGAAAATGGTAAATTTATACTCAATGTATAATCAACAGATGTTCATCCATTATGATATCACATCACTCATAAATAGTAATATCCTGTATAAGTTGCTGTATATCTTACTTTTGATCTATAAATAGCCCCACTAATATCATCATTCATAATTAAATAATCTCATCCTTGATTATTATATAAATATATGACAGTATCTGGATTTGTTCATAGTGTTTCTATGTCATAAATTTTTCATGCTTCTAAAATAAATGAATATACATCTCTATTTCATGGATGATTTGTCAAATTCGTTGATGTTGGGATATTGTTTAAAGAATTTAATATATTAATATTGGTACAAAAATTAAAAGGAGTATAACTAGGTACATTTCATAATAAATTACACTCGGGTGGTAGCTCATTACAACTTGTTCAATCCCAAGAGTAACCCGAATTACAATTAAAATCACAAGTAGCTTGACTTACTCACCAGTTTGTTATTGGTGTCCAAGTACTTCAATTCCATGTTTGTGTGTAAGATGTGGGTGTTGTTGCTGTAGCATGTTCTGGTATACTTCATCAACACGATACATTTTGTGGAGGAACCAGTAAAACTATACTTAATGTATAATCAACAGATGTTCATCCATTATGATATCACATCACTCATAAATAGTAATATCCTGTATAAGTTGCTGTATATCTTACTTTTGATCTATAAATAGCCCCACTAATATCATCATTCATAATTAAATAATCTCATCCTTGATTATTATATAAATATATGACAGTATCTGGATTTGTTCATAGTGTTTCTATGTCATAAATTTTTCATGCTTCTAAAATAAATGAATATACATCTCTATTTCATGGATGATTTGTCAAATTCGTTGATGTTGGGATATTGTTTAAAGAATTTAATATATTAATATTGGTACAAAAATTAAAAGGAGTATAACTAGGTACATTTCATAATAAATTACACTCGGGTGGTAGCTCATTACAACTTGTTCAATTTGAAATATATCAAGATTCGCAAATAAAATAACAAGGAACTCATGAATTTGTACTTTGCCGTGCTTGATTAACACTTGTTGGTGTTCAAGTAGTTGTTGTTGCATTTGTTGGTGCAGGGATTGCACATGAATTTACTTCTCATCAAGTTTCTATACATTGATTTCCACTTACAATATATCAAGAATTACATGTAAAATAACAAGGTGCTGATGAACTAGATCCTTGCCAAACTTCCCCCTCACTTGTTGGATTTCAAATTGTTGTTATCGCATTTGTTGGTATTGGAGTTGCACAAGAATATGTTCCCTCTCATGGTCAATCTATACATTGTGTTCAATCCAATATATATCAACTAGAACACGTAAAATAACATGGGTTAGATGAATTTGTACTCTGCCATCATTGATTCTCAATTGTTGGATTTCATATAATTGTTGTTGCATTTGTTGGTATTGGAGTTTCGCAAGAATATGTCCCCTCTCATGGTC